>Ga0123353_10000132_pt1 | contig 90725 bp, 87 predicted proteins | sample TergutLab28metaG_3_FD_92763 | JGI IMG/M metagenome (GOLD analysis project Ga0123353, IMG submission 92763) | Labiotermes labralis P3 segment gut microbial communities from Petit-Saut dam, French Guiana - Lab288 P3 | ecosystem: Host-associated > Arthropoda: Insects > Digestive system > Gut ...
AAAATTCTTGATTTTTTTTTACAAAAAAAAAAAAAAAAAAGCAAAAGAATTAGTTTTTAGAAAAAAAAAAAAAAAAGAAAAAAAATAACTTATCAAAAAAACCCCGATAAAAAAAAAGTTTTTCCCCCCCCCCCCCCTCCGTAGGTTGTTGTTTTATAAGGGGTTTTGGGGCTGTTGCGCATTCTACATTTTTTTAACCGCTCCTGCATTAGCATCTACTACTCCGCCTCTCTGCAAGCATGGAACCGTTGCAACATTCACTCAGAGCGGGAATGATTGGACATGGAAGTGCGAAGGCAAATACAAAGGCACAACAGCCTCGTGCATAGCTAATGCAGTGTCGACTATAAATCTAGGCACTGCTGTTGCTAGAAACGATATAACAGCATATAGTAATAAATTATATGTTACCCGTGGCAATAGCGCAAGTACGGATAATTTATTAGATGTAGTGGATTTATCTAATAACTCAGCATCAACTATAAACTTAGGCACCGCAGTTTCGAGATATGGTATGACAGTATATAATAATAAATTATATATTACTCGTTACGGTAGCACAACAGCAGGTATAGGTAATTTGTTGGATGTGGTGAACCTTCCTCCTCCTCAATAATTAGGAACAAGAAAAAACTTGACACTTCACTGTTTTTGTAATACCATAACAATATGAACCGAGAAAACGGCATAATCTTTGAATGGGACGAACAAAAGCGGCAAGCCAATCTTGCTAAGCATGATTTGGATTTTATAGATGCCGCAGATGTTTTGCTGACCCGAACGTTTCAATAAAACAGGATACCCGATATAAATATGACGAGGAGCGTTTTAATGCTTATGGTTTTGCAAATGGTATACGTTTGCGTGTTTGCTTTACGAGACAAGGCGAAAACGTAATTCGTGTAATAAGTATGTTTAGAGTACATTTAAAAGAATGGGAGAAAAAATATGGCAATAACTAGAATGACTATGGCAGAGCTTTCAAAACTTTCTAAAAAAAATAAAAAGGAACGTTACGAAAGATACAAAAAAGCCAAACCTGTTCTTATGGACGAGGACGAAGCCCGCCATAATGTGCATGTTGCCCGCGGTTTTGCAAATTTCCTGCAATACATAAACCGCAACGGCCGTCCGAAAGTACAAGATAAAAAAGTTCCGATAGCTATTCGTTTGCCTCAGTCTGTTGCAAAAGAATTGCGTTCACACGAACACTACTCTCGCCATATAGCCGAGTACGTAATGAAGGGGCTGTCGTCCGGCAAATTAAATATGTCCGGATTGTCCAAAACAAAGGCGGCGCGCTCTTCCACGCCTGCGCGGGAATGACATTATTCCTCCTTCTTTTCCTCATCTTTTTCCAGCAGAACTTTGCTGCCGGCTTCATCGTGCCCGTCCATGCCCTCTTTGAACTTCCTGATGCCCTTGCCAAGATCTCCCATAACCTTGGGCAGTTTCCCTGCTCCGAAAACAATAAGAACTACAAGTAATACGATTACTATATGAGAAAAACTCAATCCCATGACACATGCCTTTCATGTTTACAAACAGAGTAAAACATGGTAATACTAGCAATACTGCAATAAAACACAACAAAAAATATGTCTAAAAGTATAATATTAGTCGGAGGTGCAACTGCATCAGGAAAGTCAAAACTGGCTATGGAGCTGGCTGTAAGCAAAAACGGAGAAATAATAAATGCAGACTCCATGCAGATTTACAAAGATTTGCCTATACTCACTGCGCAACCGGATACGCACGATAAATCCATAGTAAAACACCACTTGTACGAAATAGTCTCTTTTGACACTCGGTTTTCTGTTGGAAAATGGCTGGTTCACGCAAAATCCGCCATAGAAGACATAGTAAAAAGAGGCAAAACTCCTATTCTTGTTGGAGGCACAGGGTTGTACTTTGAAGCTCTTGTCAAGGGACTGGCAAACATACCGGATATCCCTTTGGAAATCAGAAACAAAACTATAGAATTATACGAAGAACTCGGAGAAGACTCTTTCAGGCAAAAATTGTCCGAACTGGACAATCATAGCGCACTGAAAATAGCCAAAAACGACAAACAACGCCTCATAAGAGCCTATGAGGTTGTATTGTTTACAGAGAAGTCCTTGCACTACTGGCAGGAATCCGGCAAGACAAACAATCCGGATTTCACGCCGGAGTATCACCTCTTGCTGCCGCCCAGAGAAAAACTGTACGAAGCCTGCGACAGGCGTTTTGAAAATATGATTAAACTGGGAGCCATAGAAGAAGTATCCGGATTATTATCAAAAACTGATGATATAAAAGTACTGGGATTCAGAGAAATAAAAGATTACATTGAAGGCAAGATAACTCTGAACGAGGCTGTCTCAAAAGCTCAGCAGAAAACAAGAAACTATGCCAAAAGACAAATGACTTGGTTCAGAAACAGATGGAATTTTCCTGATGTTATTTTCTATTAAAAAACTATCTGTTGATGACGGTATAGATGTTTTCAATATGCTGCAGCAAATCCCTAACGGTGAGAACGGCTTTATGAACGATGTTGAAGGACTGTCTTTTGATGAATACAAAAATTGGCTGACAGAAAACGATATGTGCTCTAGGCAAGTTGGAATCAAAGACGGCTGGAAAGTGCCTCAAACTATTTTTTGGTTAATGGTTGACGGCAATCCGATAGGTATGGGAAAGCTGCGCCACTTTCTTACAGACAGACTCCTAGAAGAAGGCGGAACAATAGGCTATGCTATTATTCCCTCTGAACGCAGCAAAGGTTACGGCAAAGTATTTGTAAGAGAGTTGTTAAAAGAAGCTCAAAAACTATCTATTGGCAAAGTTTTGTTCACAATCAGCAATCACAATATTGCCTCTGTCAAAATAGCCCTTGCCAACGGCGGAGTTCTGGAAAAAACAACCGATGCTAAGCACTATATCTGGGCTGAGAGTCTTAGTGCTTGATATATTGCTGTCGGTGTTATATAAGTCCATAGAGCATAATCCATTTATATAGCGTCGAGAGACCGAGCAAAAATGAGATGAATGCGAGAAGCAAATCCGCAGGAATATCGAGTATATTTCAAGGATTTGCGACGAAGCAGTCGTTCATTTTTGCGAAGAGCCGAAGGCGTGTATTTCGATGTTATATAAATGGATTATGCTCTAGTGTCCTCGTAGCTCAGCTGGATAGAGCATCAGTTTCCTAAACTGAGGGTCGTAGGTTCGAATCCTATCGGGGACGCCATTCAACAGAAGCTGTTGCGAAACAAGGAAATTTTTATCAATAAACACTATGCGCTATACATCTTTTTGAACTCATACAACAATTGTTAAGAAATTGTTTGCAATTAATGAAAATAAAAAATAGAATCATAAGTAAAGACAACACAAATGTTTTTTTGTTTTTGTAAAATCTTCATAAAAAACGTTGTGTTGTTGGTTGTGTGTAAGCGGTTCTGTTTTTTCACATTCTTAACGATAGATATAATATGAAGACCTGCCTTATAATAGATGACAGTAGAGTCATAAGAAAAATTATCAGACAAATACTGGAATCGCTTGGGTATATTTGCAAAGAAGCTATAGACGGCAAAATTGCTCTTGCAGACTGTGCAGAAACTATGCCTGATCTTGTTATTTTGGATTGGAATATGCCTGTTATGAACGGATACGATTTTCTTATTGCTTTAAGACAAATGCAAGACGGAGATTTGCCGGTTGTTATTTTCTGCACCACAGAAAGCAGTACGGCTAGTATTGAAAAAGCCATGCTAGGCGGCGTGAATGAATATATGGTGAAACCGTTTGATGCTGACTTATTAAAAAGCAAGTTAACAAAGCTTGGGCTTTTATGATGTGAAGAACGAAATGAGTTCTTTTTACAAGCGTTATTGTGAGCCACTTGGCAGGAAAATATCATGAACTTACAACAAACTCTCTTTTTATTTGATTGTGACGGCGTGCTTGTTGACAGCGAATTCATTGCATGTGAGATTGTTGCAAATGAATTAAATAAAATCGGCTTTAACATTACAACCCAAGAATATATCCTTCGTTTCTGCGGACGGACGGATGAAGAGGAAAAACAAATCATAGAAAAAGAAATGGGAAAACCTCTTCCTGAAAATTTTCGACAAGCCGTTCGTCAAAAAACTTATAAAGAATTTTCATCACGGCTCCTTCCTATAAAAGGAATAGAAAAAATCCTTACTAGCCTTTCTAATAAATGTGTAGCATCGGGCGGAAGTTTAGAAAAAATCAATAACTCTTTAAGACTAACAAAACTTGATAGCTTCTTTCTTAATGAGGAGATTTTCAGCGCATCAATGGTAGCACGCGGCAAACCTAATCCTGATTTATTTCTGCATGCAGCACATTGTATGGGCTATCTGCCGTCAGAATGTTTTGTCATTGAAGACAGCATTTCCGGAATCCAAGCGGCAAAAGCAGCAAATATGAAGGCAATTGGTTTTATCGGAGGGTCTCACTGCTCTCCTGCTCACAAAGCTATACTTTTGAATGAAGGCGCAGATTTTGTTTTTGATAACATGGCAGATCTTTCAGAATATATTAAAACGATTGCTTAATTATTATTCTCAGCACTACGTTTGCCTTCGCCGAACGGCTCGGAGTGTACGACTATTCTCCATATATCCGTCCGCTTATTTTGTATATAACACTCCAGTGCCTTAACAATAGTATACACATCAGATACTGTTTTCGCTGCGTCTGTTCTTGCGTGACAAATCACGATGAGTCCTCTGTCGCTTTGGCGCACTCTTACGTTATGCACGTTGCTTAGTCCGCCCAGTGCAACAGCAGCTTCTTTCAGCAATGCTTCTACGTTTCCTTGTTCCCGCACAGACACTGCTTTTCCATGCAGCCCTCCGCTGTAAAAAGGCTCTATTTGAGTTTCAATCTCTGTGTCTTGTCCGAATTCATCTCTGATATTCTGCTCCAAACTGGACGCAATAGAATGAGCCTCTCCCAGCAGCATGTTTTCAGATACTTCTAAATCCATGCTAATTGCCAAACGTCCTTTGTTGTTGTCTTCGCTGTTTACAAAATGCACGACTATGTGGTGTATCTTAGCTCCTAAATTAGCGGCTATAATAGAAACTTTATCCTGAACAGTTTCCTTATCCACTGCAACAGGCTCCAGTGAAACCGTAACTTCAGCTTCAGAGATATTAGCCTTCACTGCGCTTACTATATGATGCTTAATTTCTTCTGTTTGTCCAAACGATAAACCTCTGTGAATGTCAACGTATATGTCAACAAATACTGCGCTTCCTGACGGACGTACTCTTATCCTTTCAGTTCTTATTATACCGTGCAAATCCTTTATAGCGTCTTGTATCTTCTCGGCAACGCCTTCCGGAGCCTTGTCAATCAAATCGTCAAAAGTTTTTTTGCCTAATTTCCATGCTACTCTGCAAATGAATACGGAAACCAAAAGAGCGGCAATCGCATCAAATACCGGATAGCCTACGGACACAAAGCAAAGCCCTGCCAGCACAACAAAAGATGTCCACATATCAGAAGCAAAATGCAGAGCGTCCGCTTCTAAAGCATGAGACTTGGTTTCTTTTGCAACCTTAGCCAATGCTCTGGCTCTCCAATAGTCTATGGCAATAGTGGCGACTATAACAGCAATAGCCGCCCAGCTTGCCTCGACCTCAGTTTCTCCTGTTATGAGCCTGCGCAAAGCCTCATAAATAACCCAAAAACTGGCGATGACCAATAGTCCGGCCTCTCCCAATGCGGTTACGCTTTCTACTTTGCCATGCCCGTAGTGATGATCTGCATCTGCCGGTTTATCGCTTACTCTTACAGCCAGATAGGTCATAACAGTTGCTACAAGGTCTAAAAAACTGTGCAGAGCCTCGGATAATAAGCCCAAACTTCCTGTAAAAAGGGCTGCTACGAATTTGGACGCAGTAATAACTACGCTGGCAAATATAGAGGTCAAAGCAACCTTCTGTTTTTTGCAATTCATCTTGTTTTTCCTTTTTATTGCGCACTGCCTGCTGTAAGATTATGGTAAAGATTTTGATATTACAATGATTATTTTAGAGCGTATTTCATTTAAGTTGAATAGGGAGACCGAGCAAAAATGAGATAAATGCTAGGAGCAAGACCGCAGGAATATCGAATATATTTCAAGGTCTTGCGACAACGCAGGTACTCATTTTTGCGAAGAGCCGAAGTCTCGGCGAAGCATAGCGAAGACGGGCGAAGGCGTGTACCCATGTGCAACTTAAATGAAATACGCTCTAAATACTGCTTGTATGTGGACGAAGTATTTCATATCCTCATTAGGACTCGATAGTTTTATTTTACTAACTATTTACGGAGTTCATATCATGCGTAAAGAAAAAGACTCACTCGGTGAGATGAATATTGATAGTTCCAGCCTTTGGGGAATACATACTCAAAGAGCTATTGATAATTTCCCTTTGTCCCAAAGAAAAATTCCTTACAGTCTTATATCGGGATTTGCCAATGTGAAGCAAGCCTGCGCTGTTACGAACAAAGAGCTGGGCTATTTGCCCAAAGAGGCGGCCGATGCTATTTCCAAGGCTTGCGAACAGCTTGCTTCGGGCGAAGAAGAATTCAAAAAATATTTTCCTGTTGATGCTCTGCAAGGCGGCGCAGGCACGTCTACGAATATGAACGTAAACGAGGTAATAGCAAATCTTGCTTTGTCTATCATGGGCAAAGAAAAAGGAGATTACAATACTGTAAGCCCTCTTGATTACGTTAATATGCACCAGTCTACTAATGATACGTATCCTGCTGCGCTGCGCATAGCGGCAGTACGCGGCATTAAAAAGCTGGAAGATGCCTTGTCAAAGCTCCAGAGTGCTTTTGAGGACAAAGAAAAAGAGTTCGCCGGCATTATAAAAATGGGACGCACAGAGCTGCAAGATGCAGTTCCTATGTCTTTGGGGCAAGAATTCTCTGCTTTTACTCAAATAATTGCCCGCAGCAAAGCCAATATCAAAAAATGCTCGAATGAATTGCTTGTTTTGAATTTAGGCGGCACTGCTATCGGCTCCGGCGCTGCTGCTCCCAGAGAGTTTATTTTAAAGGTATGCGATACTCTGAAAAAAATTACAAAACTCAACGTTGTAAGGTCTGATAATTTGTTTGATGCGACCGGGAATGCCGATAATTATGTTAGTGTTTCCGGAACGCTTGCAACAACGGCTGCTGCTGTTTCTAAGATAGTCAGCGATTTAAGACTGCTGCATTTTCTGAAAGAGATAGCCCTGCCCCCCAAACAAGCAGGCTCTTCTATTATGCCGGCTAAAGTAAACCCTGTTATTACAGAGTGCTGTATGCAGGTTTCTATGGTTGTAAGAGCTAATAATGTTATTATATCCGAGTGCGCCTCAAGGGCTGTGCTACAGATTAACGAGTTCATGCCTTTGATTGCTTGTTCGCTCTTGGAGTCCATAGATATTCTCACAAATGCCTGTTCAATTCTTGCGCTTCATGTAAGCGGCATAAAGGCTGATGTTGCCCGCTGCCGCCAAAATGTTGATGATAACCCTGCTATATTGGCTGTTTTAATGCCTTATTTAAAGTATGACGAGGTATTATCTCTGATAAAAGGCTTCACCAAAGAAAAGGCTGCAAATCCGAAAGCTACTATAAAGAACTTTATCAAAGGAAAGAGCTTTGACTCTGTTTCTTCCGAAAGGCTTGCGGCTATTGTTGAATACGCTTTAAGTGATGAGAGCCTGACAAGTCTTGGGCATGTCGAGTTAAAATGAAGTCTCTGCGGCTGCACATCGGGATAATGGGACGGACTAATACCGGTAAATCGTCTTTCATGAATCTTATTGCCGGACAGGACATAGTTATAACCTCTTCCAGCGCAGGCACAACTACCGATGTCATAGAAAAAGTCATGGAGCTTGCGCCTATCGGACCGGTTGTCCTGCTGGATACCGCAGGAGTAGACGATGTTTCTCTGCTGGGCGAAAAGCGCATAGCCTCAACGCAAAAAGCTATTGCCAGAATGAATATTGTTGCTCTTGTGGTTGAGCCTGACGAGTGGACTGACTACGAGGACGAGATTATTGATAAGGCTAAAGAGAACAAGATACCTGTGCTTATAGTGATAAACAAGACTGATGTTAAAGAGCCGTCTGTGAATTTTCTGTCCCTGCTTGACGTGAAGAAGCTGTCTTGGATTTCCGGAAGTTCTTTGGAAGGAGACGCAGAAAGATTCAAATCCGAATTCAAAACAAAGATACTGTCGCTGCTGCCTGAATACAGTTCTAATAAAAGCGTAATAGGCGGATTATGCGACAGCGGGGCGTTGGTTGTGCTGGTTGTTCCTCTTGATTTAGGAGCTCCTGTCGGACGTTTGATTGTGCCTCAGGTGCAGGTAATAAGAGATTTGCTGGATACAGGGGCTTCTGCTCTTGTAGTGAAAGACTTCGAGTACGAAAGCGTTCTAAAACGACTGAACACTCCTCCGGACTTAGTGATATGCGACTCTCAGGTAATAGCCAGAGTTGCGGGAAGCACTCCGTCTGATGTTCCGCTTACTACGTTTTCAGTGCTGTTTTCCCGTTACAAAGGCGATATCGTAAAACAGGCGCGCGGTGCGGCAATCATAGAAAAGCTGCAAGACAATGACAAAGTTTTAATAGCGGAAGGGTGCAGCCATCACCCTTCCGAAGACGACATAGGAAGAGTGAAGATTCCCAATCTGCTACGGAAATACACCGGTAAAAACCTAATCATAGATACGTGTGCAGGACATGATTTTCCAAGCAATCTGCGTGAGTATAAGCTAATTATTCACTGCGGCGGCTGTGTCATGACAGAACAGGAAATGACTGTGCGGATAAACGAGGCGGAAAAGAACGGGGTAGCTATAACGAATTACGGAATGGCAATATCAGCTATGCAGGGCGTTTTGAAGCGGGTACTTTCTCCGTTTAAAATGGAAAATTGAAAATGGAAAATGGAAAATTGAAGCTCATTTTAGTTTTTTTTATGACTTTTCTTATAGCGTTTTCTAATGCAGTTCACGCAGGCGAAAAAAAAATAAAGATAATAACAAGTTTCGACATTCTCGCAGATATTGCGAAAAACATTGCCGGAGATAAAGCCTCTATAGAAAGCATAGTTCCTAAAGGCACGGATCCTCATGCGTATCAGCCTACAGCATCTGATGCGAAAAAGATTGCAGATGCCGATATTATCATCATAAACGGTTTGGGTTTTGAAGAGTGGTTTGCAAAACTGGTAAAATCTAGTAATTTTTCCGGGACAATAGTAACCGCATCTGACAATATTACTGTTTTAACAGGCGAACCTCATGAACATGGACATGGACATGGACATATAAAACATAAACACAAAGCCGAACCGGATCCTCATGCTTGGCAGGACCCTAAAAACGTCATAGTGTACGTAGCAAACATAGAAAAAGCACTTAGTAAACACAATCCAGAACAGCAGGCGTTTTTTAAAAAAAATCTGAAAGCATACGTTAAAAAATTAAATAATGCGGATTTAAAAATCAAAAAATTATTTTCCGCCCTGCCCTCTGACAGAAAAAAAATCATCACGGATCACAATTCCTTCCGCTATTTTGAAAAAGCATACGGAATAGAATTTTTATCTCCATACGGGATAAACTCGCAATCAGAACCCTCTGTAAAACAGCTGGCTCAGTTCATCAATCAGATAAAAAAAGAAAATATAAAAGTTCTGTTTATAGATGCTTCCGCTAATCATAAACTGCTAACCCAGCTGGCAAAAGATTTAGACATTCAATTCGGCGAACCTTTATACTCGGATCATCTCTCCGAGACCGATGCAAAAGCAAAAACATACATAGATTTAATTCTGAATAATGCGGATAAGATATATCGCGCTATTGAAATAAAATAATAGCCGTGATACAACCAATCCAACATCTTAACGGAGGTCTTATGATTATTGTTACGGGCAGCACAGGTTTTATCGGCTCAAATGTTTTGGCTGCCCTCGAGGCAAAAGGGTATAAGGATTTGGTAGTAGTAGACTGGCTAGGCGTTAAGGACAAATGGAAGAACATTGCCAAGCGCGAGCTGGCGGCTGTGCTCCCGCCCGAACAATTGCCGGAGTTTTTAAAACAGCATGAAAAAGAAATCACGGCTGTTATACACATGGGCGCAATTTCAACTACAACCGAAAAAGATGTCGACCTGATTGTAGAGCGTAACATACAATCAACTTGGGACTTATGGTGTTTTTGCCGCGATTTCCAAAAGCAGTTCATCTATGCTTCATCGGCTGCGACTTACGGCAGCGGCGAAAACGGTTTTGAAGACCGGGACGATTTGGATTATCTGAACAGCCTGCGCCCATTGAATCCCTATGGGTGGAGCAAGGCGTTCATCGATCGGAAAATTGCGCGCGAAGTTGCGGAAAACCGGAAAACGCCCAAACAGTATGCAGGCTTGAAGCTTTTCAATGTGTACGGTCCGAACGAATATCACAAAGGCGAACAGGAAAGCGTTGTAGCGCACATTTTCCCGTCTGTCAGAAACAACGAGGAAGTCAAGCTCTTCAAATCTTATCATACAGATTACAAAGACGGGCAGCAGCTCCGCGATTTCGTGTGGGTGGGCGATGTAGTACGGGTAATCATATGGCTCTTGGAAAACCCGGAAGTCAGCGGATTGTTCAATGTAGGCTCAGGCAGCGCGCGTTCGTTTTATGACTTGGCAAAGGCAGCATGGGACGCCATGGGACTGCCGCCGAAAATCGGGTACAAAAAAATGCCTCCGGAACTTCAGGACAAATACCAATACTATACCAAAGCCAGCTTGGACAAGCTGCGCAAAGCAGGCTTCACAGAACCTATGACCTCCTTAGAAGACGGCGTCCGCCTGTACGTTACAGAATTTTTGAACAAAGAAGACAGGTATTTGTGAAAGAAAAAAATCCCCCGGCGGATTTGGAAACACCGGGGGATACGGAAGGAAATACTGGTTTTATTAATGAGAGAACTCATATCTCAAACCATCATCATTATAATAATCATAACCTCCGGAAGACCCGTCCTGAGTACCCATGGAAGTAACAGGTGGTGCATAAAGTGTAGCATAGCCGTCGCCATAAATAGCGTTAATAGAGTCTGTCTCAGCCTGAGTTAGCGTTCCCGTAGGAGGACATCCCAAGTCAACAGCACTGCCGGTGCCAACAGACGAGCAAAGTTCTCTGTGTGCGTCTTCATCTTTACACCCATACTGAGCCAGCTTTTTACAGAACTCTACGCAATAATCCTTATCTCTGAGCATCGTAGAGTCGTGGTCATAGCTCGTAGGTCCGCAGGCAGATTGACCCAGCTGTTGGTCTATGCTGTGATACAGCATTCTGTTAGGAGAAGACGCCCCGCCTTCCATATCGTTCAAAGGACATTGGAGCATCCACTGTACCCGAGCGTTCCGAGTTCTGTCTTTATCCCAGAAACAGGTAATACCGCTGTCGTCTATATCTCTATCGCAATTGTAAGACTCAGGTTTTTTAGTCGTACATTTGCAGTTAACGCCGCCCGTATTGACCCTAGGGTTGGAAGAGGCGCAGAAGTACTCGTCTACATAATCTTGACAGTGAGCAGTTTGAGTACCGCTTCCTTTGTTGCCTCTGACAAAACCGCCCAAGCACGTAGTAATCGCAGTGCAGAACGGATTCTCCTCAGTCCATGTCAGAGGGGTGTCAGAACCGTCTCCGGCATAAGAGTTGGCTGCGGTACCGCCCAAGTTGTCCGCATTAGGAGTACCCATAGGAATAGGGGTGTCATCGAGGTTACGGACAGTAAATGCAAGGGGTCCATTTGCATTCTGAATGAAGGAAGATATGTCTGCATCGCTATACCCATTTCGAGCCAAAATACCTCTAATCATATCTTGAGCTTCTTGGGGAAGATACCCAACGAGAGACCAACTTAGTGTGTCAGTACCATCGGGGTTAGTCATCACATTTAGCGATCGAAGATATGCCCTCTCTTCGTCTGAGATTGCTATCTGATTACTATTTGCTGGAGCATAATAACCACTTTGGGGGTTTTTCTGCATCGCCTTATGATATTGATCAGGAGCAAGCTCAGGTCCTTGATAACCGTCGTAACTGTTGTAACCGGCGTTAAGTTGTTTACCTGGGTTGACTGTACTACAGTTAGATCCACTACATACAAGTTTACCGTCTTGATAAACTGCTCTAACACCACCGCCTGCATAATAGAGCACCTCAGTGCCAACACCTTCCTCAGATCTGAGAGAAGTTCCGCCTCCACCATCAGTAAGAATAGTATTAAAATTAGATTTGCCATAAGAACTTATGCTCCAGCCTAAGGGCATATCCTTATATTGATCGGATACGGGGTTGCTAGAACCCTGAGACGCACCACCCGTACTCGTAGAAGTTAAAGTAATGGGTATCAAATTATTAGCGTTGTAATTAGTTTGCCATATATCTTTAATCTGTTGTTTCCGACCACGGTCAGCCTGCGCATTGCTGTAATCGGAAATAGTCGCAGGAATAGGAATACCCTTTTGCTCAGCTAATGCATATGTCATAGCCTCAAGCTGAGCAGTAGGCATGTGTCTGACCTCATAAGTTATATACTCACGTGGCAATAGCTGCATGAGAGAGTCACGGAAATTTTGCTCTGAAATGGCATTAGACTCAAAAACATCATACTTAACCTGATCAAGTATACGCTGCATCTTTATATCGTTAATCTGCTTCACAGCCTCCTCCCGGCGAGCATTTTGAGCATCTATTTCCGCTGCTTTTTTATTTTGTAAATTAATCCAATTAGCCTCCCTTTCACCCATTTTCCGATCTTTTTCAGCCTGCTTAGCAGTATTATAATTAATAATATCCTGCTGCTGCTTTTCATACTCCTCAGAAGTCAACCCATCGATAGTTATCACCTTAGGGGTTGGAAACTCAACATCCTCACCATTATACGTGTAAGTATTAGTGGCAAAAGCAGGAGAATCCCCCAAACCCAAGGCAGAGACAAACACGGCGGAAACCAGAGCTATACCTAAAGAGCGTTTAAATTTTCTGTTTTTAGAGAAAAAGCCGTTATATTTCAACGAGTTACGTTGCAGGGGGGGGGGGGTAAAATACTCATAATAAACCTACCTTTAATAAGTTAAATAAAATAACAATACCATACAATTGTAATCATATCAAAGCTAGATTAAAATAACGTTAAACTGGGACAGATATTTGTTATTTCTATATTTTTTGTCATTCCCGCGAAGGCGGGAATAGGGCAAGGTTGCCAGTTTCTGTACTATCATTTTTGCATTCACGTAGCAGCAGTCGACGGTTGCTGCACTTACTGAAATTGGATAATTGTTTGAAAACAAAAACTTTCACAAATGACAAGGAATGCTTAGTACTAATCAACTCACTATATACAGCAGGCTTGCCCACTCCCACCTACGCGGGAGTGACAAATTTCTTTCAGAAATTTGTTTAAAAACCACTACCCCGTCTTTTCATTCGCCTGCGAAGGGGAATATTCACTCACTCCACACTACTGTATCGCAAGCACCTGATAATAGAAGAAGTTGGAAGTCGGGCCGTCCCGCATGTCAATATTAACATCGCTCGTCTGAACACAGCCCGTAGCAACGCCGACTAAACTGGGCTTCTTGCCGTCTCCGCCCTCTTGGACAGGATCCTCATTCCATGCAACAGTAGAAACGCCCGGGAACCATTCCGAGTTCTCTGAGGGCCAGTCAGTCATACCGGTAACGGCATTATCAACATTAGCGGCAACAAAATTCCCTAAAGGAAGATTTCCGGGAATAGCGGCAATGCCTAAAGAGCGATTGTTGAGTTCAGCACACACACCCCTGGATACCGGCAGCACAGCCAAAACTTCTTTGCCGTATAAAGAGCCAAGCCCCTTTACAGGTCCCCGCGGAAAATACCAGATGTCTATCTGAGGGTTATTGGCATGAGTTCTGGACGGAACAGATATGCCGCCTCCCGTAGGAGAGAACAAATCCACGTTATTAGAGGTATTGGCAGAATTTATCACAACTTCGTCAATACTGCGGCCGCCGGAAAGAATTATCTGATCCATACCCATTCTTAAATTCTCACCGATTTGAATAAGGGCAGAGGCTCTTGTTTTGTTGCCTTCAGCCGCAGCACCTGCAGTGAAACTGCCGCTGCCGGAGGCAATAGCAGAAGCTAAAATTGCCAAAATAGCAATAATAAACAGAATAGGACCTATGGCAATACCGGCATTGGCACCTAACCGCTCTGTTTCTTTTTTATGTAAAGACATATAAACTCCTCTGGTTTTCTTATTTAAAACAAGACTCATAATTATCTCATCAAAAAACACACAAAGCAACAAAAAAACTCCTGATACATACGAAATTATTTAGCTTTTTCAATAGTAACCTTATATCCCGAAAGCGCGGCATACATAAGTCCTTTGCCTCCCGTACAAGCTCCTACGCAGAATTCTTTCAGCTCCCACTTATACTGTCCGGCTATAGAATCAACATAACTGATTGCAGTAATCCATTGCTGATACAGTTCGCCTTTGTCAGCTTTAATAACCAGCATTCCCCCGCCCTGAGTAGTTCTGGAAATAGATATGGAAGGAAATTGCCGCCTGAGCCTATCTTCAATATCGGCAAGTTCTCTGGTTCCCACCGGAGTGCTTTTCATTACAGGTATTATCGGTTCGGACAATATGGCTTTGTCTGTTCTGCTTTTCCACTCGACAACGCCGTTAATAGCAAATGTCGCAAGCCCCATTGCGACAATTGCGCAAAGCCAGCAAGAGGCAATAATAACAAGCATAGACTTATCAAAAGTCGCAACAGCTCTTAGCACTGTTTTAGGTGAAAAAGCCTTCTTCAATAAAGTTATATCGATAGACATTATTTTTTCCCTCTAAGATTTTCTTCAAATTCAACCTGAGCAGCGTTTCCTATGATAGAACCGTCTTCAGAAGCAGCAATAAACCTGCCTCCCATGGCAGTTATCTTTTCAGCAGTCACTGTCGCAGGCACAACAGCTTTCCATCTCGCTATTGAATTGTTAATCTCGTACACAACCAACTGTCCGTTAAGAGCCAAAAGCGTATCGTTCACTGCTAAAAAACTAACGATCTGTTCTTTAAGCGGACTAGTCCTTGTTTGATCTGCCAACTGAATGAACTGCAGCATTTTCTGTTCATTCCTAGCCGAAATATCCGCATAGTCTCTGTGCACGGTAACCATTAACACATTAGCCAGAAGCCAAAAAAGTACGGACACCGCCGTAACAATAATACCCACCGCTATAGAAACTCCCGCAAGCACCCTTCTTTCTCTTTCTTCAAACAGCGTAACCGAATGCCAAGGAACAGGTCTCATCTTCGATATTTTATAAGGATCTATATTAATAATTCTGACTTCATGATTGTATTCCTGAGAAACTCTTTCAGCTTTTGCCTTTACTATAGCCGAACTCCCCCGGAATATATTCAGCTCATCTATGCCCACAACCATCATTATCGCCAAATCTTCGCTATAATACGTATAGCAGACAGGCAGCTCTTTTATCGTATGTTCCGTAGGCAGCAAGGTAGCAAACGGACACCAGCTGTTCGGTTTCTTAGCTAAATCAGACGATGCGGTCGCCAGATACCATATCTTCTCTCCTGCAACAGACCATACGATATGAATCCTCTCGCTGTCACATGCCTCCGCAGCGGCATTCCATACTATCTCTTCCTCTTTCCCTTTAACATGCGGGCATATTCCTCCTACTATATCCGTAGGGAAATAAAACTCTCCAAGGTCGCTTACGCTTCCGAACACTGACCTCATCACGGAAGATGTGGACGCAAAATCTGTTCTGTCCTGTTCTTCCAGTTCCTCATTAGTCATTGATTCTGAATTATTATCCTTCACGTTATCACCTTTCGCCTGATGTTATAACATTACTATTCTTAATCTATACCATTTCTTTATTAACAATCTATGTCCTAAGTTCGCTAATGTTGTCCAAGAAGCTCTGATTTTGAACCATCAACAGATAAAGAATACTTAATACTACTCCTACTGCCATTACTATCATAAATATAATCCCGGTCATAAACAACCTGCGCTGACCTGCTTTCGCCATAAAATCTCTCTCTTCCGCTATAGCGGCATATACTTCTGCTAATTGGTCGGAAGACTGGGCTGTCAAAAGCTGATCTATCTCTCCTTTGTTAAGAGGCCACCTAGCCAGAGCCTTCGCAGGCACTGCTCCTGCCATTATGCGCTTTTTCGCCTCAAGCCAGTACACGCGGCACGATGCTTCCGTAGTCGTAGAAGATATAATGTCTATAGCATCTGCTAAGGGCACTTTGCCTCTTATCAAACGAGTTATAAGTTTGCACCCGTCTTTCATGCTTATATTTCTTAAATAATCAGACATAATCGGCATTCGCAGCAGCAGTTTTGACGTGAAATGCTCAGGCTTATACCTGTTGAACCAATAAAGAGCTGCAAACCCTATCACCATTATAACCGTAGTAGTCACCAATACCAAAAGCGTCATATTTACGGCTGAAGCAATGCTTATAGCCTCTTCAAACCTTTTTATAGCAGCCGGATCCGTAGTCTTCACTCCCTGCTGTTTAAGATACGGTATAAACCCGAATTGCGCTGCCCAGACGAATCCGACTATGTTGATTATATCGAATGCCAGCCAGCCCAATACTGTCATAACCATCTTTATACTTTTGCCTTTTTCTTCAGTATGCTCTATGGCGTGCTGAATGACTCCTTTAAGATCCCCTGCCCGCTCTCCCGCAGTTATGATTGCCATTGTCGCCGCATCAAACAGCTTTAATGACTTCAAGGCATCTGAAAAAGAGCCTCCTCCTTTAAGCACGGTTCTGGCCGGCAAAAACGCCAGCCTCCTTTTCGGATCCGTCTCTGCCTCTATGATATTCAAAAGCGCAGTTCCCAAAGAAGACAATCCTCCCTGAAACCTCAGTGCCTTTAAAAGCTGAAGCTGCCACGCCCTGGACCTTACATTCGACCATGTAAATAAGGCTTCTTTACGTTGATCCACGCTTATAGGATAATATCCCTGCTCCCTCAGCCGCCTTCTCACAGCCTTCTCATCAGAAAGATAAAAATCCTCCTCCAATATCCTTGTCTTGCCATGACGGCGTTCTGCGAATTTTGCGTGAAATAATTTCATCTAACATCGTCCCTTAACCCGAGCGAACAGTACTGGCTACGTCCTCTATCAACATCTCTTGTCCCATGTACGCATCTATGGAATTACGGCGTATCAAATCCAGTATTGACTGCCTTCTGGATATGTATATTATCCCGGGCACGTCTATGATTGACGATGACATATTGGAAATCATCATCTCTGTAATAGCTCTTCTGCCCGCCTGATCCTCAGGAGGAAACATAGCTTCCAGAACCATAGTCCTGCCTAAGAAACCGCTTTCTCTGCACAATTCACAGCCGTCTCTTCTTGCCACCGATACCAGCGACTCCGGCATAATATCCAAGTGCAGACACTCGTCCCCAAAAACTTCTTTAGCCGGAATCCTCTTATGACATGCCGGACAAACGGTCTTCACCAGCCTTTGAGACAAACTCGCCACAAGAGCATGACCCAATATATACAACCCGCTGGTTCTGTATGTAGAATTCAAAAACCCGTCCATACGGTCCAGAGTATGTATCGCATCTACAGCGTGAACCGTAGTAATAACAGTATGCCCCGACTCCGTAGCTCTTAATGCGGCTTCTACAGTATCTCCGTCTCTCATCTCACCGACAATGATAACGTCCGGGTCATGACGCAGAAACGCCCTGATTATATCGGCTATAGTATTGACAGAATTATCGGATACGTTTGTCTGATCCACCAAGGGCATGTCATATTCTACAGGAGCTTCAACAGAATATACAGCCTTGGACGCCCTGTCGATTTCCTGAATGATGCCGTACAAAGTCGTAGATTTTCCCGACCCCGTAGGTCCGCTCACAATAATCAAGCCTCCGTCTTTCGTAGGCGAAGATATTGCTTTTTTAAGACGCTCTGCAACTATAGGCGTATGTAAAAATAACTCGTTAAAAGATCTTAGATTTTCTCTGTCCAGCAAACGCAGTGTCAATTTCTCTCCGGCAGGCGCAACCGGCAGTGTAGCGCAGCGCACATCGATCATACGCCCCTGCCACTCAAAAGCCAGTCTTCCGTCCTGAGGGTGTGCTCTGTCCGCCGCGTCCATCTTGGCATCCGTTTTGATACGCGTAACAATAGGTCCCATTACCCGCTGCGGTATCAAGTGCTTATACAGCAAATCTCCGTCAATACGATACCGTATCCAGCATCTGGCATCGTCTGACTGAAGAGTTAAATGAATATCCGAAGATCTGGACTGCAGCGCCTCTGCCAGCATATTATACACTGCCTCTTCCACAAGCATTGCATCGTCCGGATCTTTTGCCAATGCTAAAAATATTCTGGAAAGTTTGTCTCCGGCCATTTCCGACTGCTCTCGCATCAGGCGCGCCAAGTCCGCCCTGTCCCACAACTCGGCTTCTATCTTTTTGACCTTATGATTGGCCTTTTCCAAAGCCTGTTTTATGCGTAAATAATCAGCTTCATCTACACGGTCGCCGATAGCCACATGCAGCACGCCGTTTTCGAGTTTCAGAAGGCACAGCCCCATAGCCGCCTGAGTAGCGGACGGAACATACAGCCTCAAAGCCTGCATAGTCATATCGCTGTCTACGCTGTTTCTGTCTTTGGCAGACTCAGGCGAATTTCCATATGAAAACCCGTTCCTGTGCAAAATCTCTTGAATAGACATCAAACGCCCGTTCAGTCTGCGCATAGACTGCTCTGCCAGAGCTAAATCATAATGCCTTTGGCTGACGTGCATACTTTCCGCCGCAGATCTGAGCTTCCTTTCAGACTCGACAGATTCCGTATCAATAGCAGTTCTTTCCAGTTTATTAACCATATTTGCTCTTGGTTCACGAGAAACCCCATTACTCTCAGACGAAGGTAATTCCGTATATGTCATAATTACTCAATCTCCTGATGATTTTGCTTTAGTCTTAGATTGCGGACTAGAATTACTTCCTCCGGTCCTTCCCTGTAAAGCAGGCCCCACCAAAGACGCTGCCGCCTCCCGTCTCAAAACAATACGTTTAGTATTATCCACCATGACTTCTGCGGAATCAGCTCTAAGAGCTATCAGTTTTACATAACCGTCATCAGTTTCAAAACCGGCTCCGACATCTACAACAGCAGTATTTCCCGAAGGCAAAAGCAATATAGCCCTCTGTCCGACATTGCCGATAAGGCGCAGTCCGCCCTCTAGGGTGGGAGCTTTCTTGGCTTTTTTAATTCTGTTCATATCCTCACCCTCTTCAGGCTCGGATACCGGAAGGAGCTTTCCGAACATAGCACCCTCTAAGTCCTGAACACTGGGCGGCAAAGGAGCGCCGGATATGGTCGGCAGCCTGTTAGCATCAGTTTTCACAACACCCCGTATAGGAATAACAACAAATCCCAGCTTGCCGGTGTTCCTTACAATTAAATCCGTAGAAACAGGCGCAGCAACTCTGGGCTCCCACATAACGGTTATAGGACAAGATGCGCCGGGCATTAATTCCAAACCGACTTCGCACCCTGTCTCCAGCCTATAGAGTCCGTTATCAGCTTCTATAAGGTCTATGCCTGTAAGAATTATAGGTTCCGAAGTATTATTCACCATAAGAGTAGTACGGACAGTTCTTCCTGCCCCAAGGTCAACAGTTCCGAAATCAATAGGTTTTATTTCTCTTCCGCTGACTATGAGACCGGCTATTCTTTCACTCTCGCTTAATCCGCCGGTTCTTCCGTAAACTCTGGCTTGAACTATGCGGCCCGCCCCGCCGTGCGTAAGAACAACGCTTATAGACCACGTGCCGGAAGCCGTAGGCATTATGCTCAACTCAACACTGCACCGGCTGAGAGGAGCTATCACTCCCTGTTTAGTACAGTCATTGGATACTTCCGAAGCGTTTACTATGGAGTCGCTGCTGATAGAAATATTCTCTACAGTTATAGGTACATTGACCTGATTGACAAAAAATATCGTAGTCTTCTTAGACATTCCTACTTGAATCTCGCCCACATCAATCTCGGGTCTGGGATCCACCCGCACAGCTTCCCCTGTTTGGGCTGCTCCCGGACTCAAAAACGCAGCCTCTCTGGCGTGTGCGTAAGACAACATACCTGTTGCGCAAACAAAAGATACTGTAATTACACGAATGAAGCGTCCGTATCTAAACACAATTATTGCCCTCCATCGCTGGTCTTATTCTCATCTGCTATTAAACTGTTAAAAGCACCGGAAAATTTGTTAGTATCGGTGCTGCCGGAAACAGCAGGACTAACAGCCGCCGGAATTTCATACACCTGAACGCTCGGACGCAAATTAGGCCGCACATCAGGCTGAACTCTGGGCTTAATGCTGTTCTCAACTCCGGAAGATATAGGAATATTCGTTACGGGAGTCCCTCTTATTACCGGCTCTGCATTCTGCAAAGGTCTGGCACCCTTATTGTCAATCATTACGGCTTTCGGCAATGCTGTTTCAGCTCTCGCTGCGTCATGCAGTCCCTCTGCGCCTTTATGACCGAACAAGACTATGGAAGGACGCACAATCATTACCAATTCACGATTCTGTCTCTCTTCTCTGCCGTACAACGGCACCGAGGCATCCGCAACGAGCGGGAAACCCTGCCTGCCGGTGTTATTATACGAAGACACAAACCCGGCAAGCAAGAGACTGTCTCCGGGTCTTACTCTTAAAACAGTATTAATGCGTTCGTCCACAGTCTCGGGTAAATCGATAGTCTGATTTCCGTTAATGGTAAGCGAAAACAGCCCTACTAAGGATCGCAAAGATAAATCCAAATTAGCAAATACGATTCCTCCCTCATAACTGCCGGCTACATTTATAGCCAGTCCTGTCTGAATCTCGTCAGTAGTAACGGTATTGCTGGAATACGTGCCTCCGGTATTAGTCGTAGAATTTCCTACCTGAGAAATATATTTCTTAGTACCGCCTACTACTAAGGCGGCAGAAGACCCGGAAACAAAAGTTATCTGAGGATTGCTTATAGACTTCACGCGGCCTTTCGTAGCTATGAACGAAGCCACCATATCGGCAGAGATTTTTCCTGATGTTACGGCTCCCAGACTGACAGCTCCGGTGCCGGTTGCCAGATTAGACAAAGCATTTGTCAAATTCAATCCGAGATCTCTTCCCAAATCCACCTTGAATTCAGACCACTTGATGCCTTGAGCATTGTCTTTGTTCAGCTGCACTTCCCAAATATACATCTGAAGCACAACCAAAGGTCTTTCCGTGCGCAGCTCTTCCAAATACCTAGAAATCTTCTCTTCTGCCTTTACGGTAGTCGTGTAAATGATAGTACCCGCCTGTTCATCGACAATAGAAGTCCCCTCGCTTCCCACCAGTTTCGTGATAGCCTCTACCATAGTGTTGGTGAACGAGTTATTATTAGATATACCGCTAGTATTAAACGAAGCGCTGGATATCGAAGTAGTGCCTATTGACTTGGGAACAGGCGGAATGCTTACAACGAAAGTAGCGGTTTCCGAAAGAGTTATAGTTCCGTGTCTGTGCGTACAGAACAATCCTGCCGCAAAACAAATCTTTTCTACAACGCTTGAGAGCGGACCTTTAAGGTTCATCACTGTGACTAAACGGGAGCCCAGCTCTCCGGAATCCCACGACAGAGAAATATCAGTACCGGACAGCACCGCTTGTAAAGCTGCGGCTACAGGCACGCCGTCCAAATTAGTCTGAGGCACCTGTATGTTGGAAGGAAGAGGCTCTCCGGTAGACAGTTTTCTTGGTTTCAATGCTGTTTTTATATCTAAGGTAACAACAGCAGGCTCATCTTCTCCCCGGACTAACTCGTTCCTCTTGGGCACGCTTGCCACAGTAAGACTGCGATCAGGTTCGTCCTGCATATCAGGAATATCCGAGCCTGCACACGAAACAAGCATACAGATACAGCAGGCTAAAACCATAACTTTCGATACATTATTCTTCAGAAACTGTTCCACGCTAAGGCCTCTTATAAAAAGCAAAACAAGAGAAAACACATAAAAAAACTTTAGAGCAGAGACTCAAACACCGCTCTGCGAATCCTATTTGGATTAAGGCACAGAATAAGTTTATTTTTAGTTAACTCTTTAACATTATTGCTATTATACGAGAGTATGAAAACGTATATCTAACGCCCTCTGTATGCAGAAATATTAGTATCCGGAACAGATACGTTCTTAGGCAGTTCGCCTTTTTCAAAGAAAATGTCTATAGTAATTCCGCCTCTGGGATACCAGTAGCCTGAAATACGCATCCATTTAGGCTCTAAAAACTCATAGAGCTTAGTTCCTATATCCATAGTGCAAGCCTCATGGAAAGCTCCAAAGTTGCGGAAAGACTGAAAGTACAGCTTGATAGATTTGCTTTCTATCAGATACTTACTCGGCACATAGTCTATGATGATATGCGCAAAGTCCGGCTGCCCTGTTACAGGACAAACACTGGTAAATTCCGGACAGCTAAAGCGTATAAGATAATCCTCAGCAGAATGCGGATTCTTCACTCTTTCCAGCAGAGCCTTCTCCGGCTTACTAGGAACCGGAGTTTCTTTGCCCAGCTGAACCAAATTTTTGTATATAGATTTAATCATTTTATCCTTAGTTTCCAGTTACCTGTTGCCAGTTACCAGAAATTCTGTAAACTTGCAACCAGAAACTTTAACTCTGGAAACTTAAATGAATTTAAATAAACTATATAATGAACAGCTTATACGCTGCAACAGGCATGATTTGTCTGAATTTGTGCCTTTTGTAATAGGCACTCAACAATACGGTTTTATAAGAAAAAAGAATGCAGAGCTTTTGTCCGGGCTTACTAAATTCTTTGAATATAGTTCTATTGGACTAGCCTTATCTGATGACTTTGACACATTCGGGACAAGAAGTGCTGCGTTGAATGCAGCGGTTATTATACTGTCTAAAACTTACAACAAGCCTTTAAGAAACGAGATGTATCCTGTTTTGCTGGCGTTCAACGGAGACATGGCAGCAGAGATTGACAGATGCGCTATTCCGTTTTTTGGACTGCTGGCTTTCGGAGTACATGTGAACGGTTATGTAAGAAAGAAGGACGGGCTTTATGTGTGGATAGGGAAAAGAGCAAAGAACAGGCAAATAGAACCCGGTAAATTAGATAATCTTATTGGCGGAGGACTGCCTATCGGATTGTCTGTAGAAGAAAACTTGTATAAAGAGGCGAAAGAGGAAGCAGGCATATCGCCGGAAATTGCGAAGAAAGCAGTGTTCATAAAGAATATAAACTACCGGTTTGAACTGGAAGAAGGCATAAGAAACGACTCTATATTTGTGTATGATTTGGAGCTTGATGAAAACTTTACTCCTAAGAACACTGACGGAGAAGTCGAAGAATTCCGTCTTATGCCTGCAAAAGAAGTCATAAATTTCATAGAAGACAACAGCAGTTTCAAATTCAACTGTTCTTTGATAGTGGCTGATTTTCTGTTGAGGCATTCGGCGTAAAAATTCAATTTTTACTATTGAAAAGCTCTAATAAAATCAGTAAAATACAGACTATATTGCCGGACAAAATATAAAAGGTAATCAACTATGCCAGATATAAAATTTGAACTTGTATCAGAACACAATATTGCCGAGGCTATAAAAATCCAAGCAGAGTTGTTTCCGGGCGCGACCGGCTTGCGGTGCGCTAGATTATGGATTCAGAAATTAGCAGATTTTGCTTTATTTTGCAGGGGTTTTGTGAACATAGACGAATTGCAACGAACATCACAAAACTATTCAATGGTGGACAGAGGTGGATTCGAACCACCGTACGCTCTCGCGGGCAGATTTACAGTCTGCTGCCATTAACCACTCGGCCATCTGTCCTTTTCATATCATAGTATCATATTAACCACCCTCAATACTAGAGCTTCCCTTTATTTTCAAGTAAAAAAAGCTTTTTTATGTTTTTATAGTAAATTTTCTGAATTTGCTTGTTTTCACCGGTATTTCCTGTAGATTACCGCCTATGAAAACAAACAAACCAAAAAATAATGCCAACAGACAACGTAAGAGCAAATCAGATTTTGATGCTCCTTACGCAGGGAAATCTCGTTCTGATAAACCTCGTTCAGGCAAGCCTCGCAACGAACGTTTCGGAAAATCTCGTGAAGATTTCTCTGAAAAACCCCGCGGCAAGTCTTTCAAAAAACCTCGCGAAGAGTTTTCGGATAAACCTCGCGGCAAGTTTGGAAAACTACGTGATGAGTTTTCGGATAAGCCTCGCAGCAAACGTTTTGAAAAACCCCGTGAAGACTTCCCTGAAAAACCCCGCGGCAAGTCTTTCAAAAAACCTCGTGGAAAGTTTTCAGACAGACCCCGCAGTAAGTTTGTAAGATTCCACGAAGAGTTATCTGACAGACCTCGCGAAGAACGTTTCAAAAAGCCCTCTTTCAAGAAACGTCCTTTCAAAAGAGACTCTTTTTCATCATCGAAAAAATCCTCTAAACCTTTTGACAAAAAGCATAAAAGAGCTTTCTCCCCTGTCCTGTCCGAAGTATCTTCCTTTCAGTCTTTCATCTGGGGATTGCACGCTGCAAAAGCTGCTTTCCTAAACCCTGTTCGTAAGATTCAAAAACTTTTTCTTACTCCTGCAGGGCAAAAACTGTTTAAAGAAACTCAATCTCAAGCAAAAGAGGCATTGCTTAAAAGACCTGATGCCAAACTTGTCTCCAATGAGGAGATTGAAAAACTGCTTCCTCTGGATACTGTGCATCAAGGCATTGTTTTAGAAGCATCTCCGCTTCCGGCAGTAGCTCTGCATGATATAATTTCCGCTGCTTCGGATACTGATTTTCTTATTGTTTTAGATCATGTGACGGATCCTCATAACATAGGCGCGGTTTTGCGTTCCGCTTCTGCTTTCGGAGCCAAGGCTCTTGTTGTGACAGAACGCAACTCTCCTGCCTATTCCGGAGTAATCGCAAAGTCCGCTTCCGGTGCTTTGGATCTCGTTCCTTTAGTTGCAGTTGTGAATTTATCCAGAGCATTGGAAGAGCTTAAACAGGCCGGCTTCTGGTGCATAGGGTTATCTGAAGAAGGGTCCAAGCATCTGCATGAGACGCCGCTTAAAGGCAAAACAGCTCTTGTGCTGGGCGCAGAAGGTTCCGGACTTCGTCATCTTACTAAAGAAACTTGCGATGAGCTTTCCAAGCTGCCTACCGTGTCGGATACCGGCGCAGTTTCTTGTCTGAACGTCTCGAACGCCGCTGCCGCCGCCCTGTACGAGATAAGAAGACAGAGACTTTAGAGTACTTCACATTCCATTGCCATTCCACAAGATATCTCTGGCTATGGACGTGTACTCCCCATTTTCCTCGTGCAGAACTAGCGGTTCTGTTTTGCTTACTATAAAATCCCCGTCTTTGCTGCATTTCTCGGCTTTCAGCAGCATTCTTTTAGGAGGTATATGTCTTCTAGTAAAAACCGGCTTTATTTCAAGATTATTGAATGTAGTCTTGCTAAACACTGCAACAACCTCTTCCAGTTTATCATACGGATAAATCATATAAAGCACTCCTGTGTCCTCTTTCAGAATACGCTCCGCCGCCTTTATCCAAAGACTGACCTCTCCGACATTAGCTGATTTTTTGATTTTGTTCTTAGAAACAGTATGAGATTTCTCTTCGTAATACGGAGGATTCATAATAACTGTATCTGCTTTGTCTATACTTATATTACTTATATCGCCCTGTATAACTTTAAGCCCGGAAGCAAAAGAGTTTCTTTCTATGTTCTTCTTACATATCTCAACCAGTTCGCCCAATATCTCTATGCCTGTACAGTCCGCATTCTGTATTCTTTTGGCAAGACACAGCATTACTCCTCCAACGCCGCAGCCCAAATCTAAAAATCTCTCGCCCAAAAACCGTTCTTTCACAAATGCCGCCAAAAGCACCGTATCCACAGCAACTCTATAGCCCTCCTTAGGCTGCTCTATAGAAACCGCATTGCATAATAATCCGTTTATAGTTGTTTTCATTTTGTTTACTTTTAGAATCTATTATTAAGTGTCTTTATTTGCCCAGAGCGTATCCATGTCAGTTCGTACTCATATCCCTTACGTTTGCCTTGCACTGTTTGCAGTATCCTACGCCGGCACTGCTTTTGCAAGCCTCCCTGAAGTGCGGGCTGCCGCCTTACAGAATAACTGCCCTCCTCAAAAAATAGAAGTAATTTCTAATTCTATAGGCTACGGTATTCCAACTGTTTACAGAGTGGAATGCATCACCCCTAAAACAACCGCCTCTAATCAGGCAAACTCAATCACCATAAGGTGTTATCAGCAATTATGCGTTTTCGCAAAGCGTACACAAGCATCGAGAAAATAAACTAAATATTAGTTAATTTTAAGTAGTTTACCAATGTACTGTAACTGTTTATAAGAATTATGATATGGCTCGTAAATCTAAAAATAAAAGCAAGCTCTCTCTTTTCCCCAAAAAAATGTACGATTACGCCTGTGCTGTGACTCACGTAACCATAGGCTCTATCATCATACTTTTTGCTGTCTATGTACTGGTCGCTCTCCTCTCTTATAATCCTTCGGATCCTTCTTTCAACACTGCCGTATACGGAACCTCTTCACCGGTCGTTCAGAACAGCGCAGGTCTGGTCGGAGCCTATATCGCAGACGCTCTTTTACAGTTCTTCGGCGTGTCTATCTTCCTCCTTCCAATCGTCATAGCAGCGTGGGGCTGGAGAGTCATATCCCTCGGCTTCGTCAACAGGATTATATGGCGTACACTCGCAACTATTATAACTATGCTTTTAATAAGCGTTTCTATCGGGCTTATTCTGCATATACTAAAAATAGAGCCTCCCGAGTCAACTACGCCTCTGGTCGGTGCTATCGGCAATGCCATAGCCGCTCCGATAACAAGCTCTTTTGGTACTACTGTCATTTGGGTTATATCTGGTTTTGTCTCTTTATTGTCTGTTTTAGGCATATACCTGTCCTGCGCCCTGCTCATCGAAGAGTGGTCTAATATAATGAAATTTATTCATAACATATTGTTCGGCATACTAAAACTAACAAAGAAAGTTGTCGGCGGTATTATCTCGTTTTTTATCAATCAGCTTCACTATGAAAGGAGGTCGGACTGCCGGGTTATCCGCAGCACTGCCTCTAGGCAGAATAAGAAAGAACCTCCGGAAGAAGAGGAAGACACGGAAGAAGAAGAATTTGAAGAAGAAGAGGAAGAAGCTCCCGAAGAAGAGGAAGAACCCGTACTCAAAAAAAGCTTTTTCGGCAAATCCAAGAAGAAGCTGAGAATAATACCTTCAACAAGCAGAACTACCGTGTATGAAGGAGAGTTTTCTGAAGATACTCCGCCGCTGGAGCTGCTGCAATTACCAAGCCCCCACAGACAAGAGAAATATCATTCCGAGAGAGAGCTTTTAGAAAAAGCAAGAGAACTGGAAACAGTCTTAGCTGATTTCGGAGTAAACGGCAGAATAAGCAAAGTAAGTCCCGGACCTGTTGTAACACTGTATGAATTGGAGCCTTCGCCCGGCACCAAAAACGCAAGAGTCATAGGGCTTGCCGAGGACATAGCGCGCAGCGTCTCTGCTGTTTCTGCGCGTATCGCAGTTATACCCGGAAAGAACGTAATCGGCGTGGAGCTGCCTAATGAGAGAAGAGAGACTGTATATTTACGAGAACTTCTAAGCTCTCAGATATATCAGGAGGCTAAGTTTACTCTGCCGCTAGTATTAGGAAAAAACATAGCGGGAGACCCTGTTATTACTGATTTGGCAAAAATGCCGCATCTTCTGGTCGCCGGAACTACAGGCTCCGGAAAATCCGTAGCTATCAACACTATGATACTGTCGCTTTTGTACAGACTGCCGCCTCATAAATGCCGGTTCATAATGATAGATCCTAAGATGCTGGAGTTGTCTATTTACAGCGGAATACCTCATTTGCTAACTCCGGTTGTGACAGATCCAAAGAAAGCCATAATGGCACTCCGCTGGGCAGTGCGGGAAATGGAAGACCGGTATAAGGCTATGGCGAACCTGAAAGTAAGGAACATTGACGGCTATAATGCGAGACTCCGCGAAGCTTCAGAGAATGAAGAGAATTTGACCAGAAGAGTACAAACCGGTTTTGACAGAGAAACCGGACAGCCGGTGTTTGAAGAGCAGCCTCTGGATTTGGCGGAACTTCCTTATATAGTTGTGATAGTCGACGAAATGGCTGACCTTATGATGATGGCAGGAAAAGAGATAGAAGCAGCTATGCAGAGGCTGGCGCAAATGGCTAGAGCCGCAGGAATACACATAATCATGGCAACGCAAAGACCGTCCGTAGACGTGATTACAGGCACGATAAAAGCAAACTTCCCTACAAGAATAAGTTTTCAGGTTACGTCTAAGATAGACAGCAGAACCATATTGAACGAGCAAGGAGCCGAGCAGCTTCTGGGACAAGGAGACATGCTGTTCATGTCCGGAGGCGGACGGATTTCCCGGGTACACGGACCTTTTGTAGGAGACCTAGAAGTAGAGAGAATAGTTAAATTCTTAAAAACGCAAGGAGAGCCTAATTATCTTGATGAGGTTACTGCTGATGACGGAAGCGGCATAGGAGACGAAGAAGGAAGTTCCGAAGGCGGCTTTGCCGGCGGATCCGGAGACGATCTATACGACAAAGCAATAGACATAGTTCTACGGGAGAAAAAAGCGTCTACCAGTTACATACAAAGAAGGTTGGCTATTGGATACAACAAGGCGGCAAACCTAATAGAACGCATGGAAAGAGACGGAATAATAGGACCTGCATCACCAACCGGCAAAAGAGAGATACTGGGCAGAACAATAGGTGATGAGGAGGAGTAAATGATACGATTAGCAACTATTGAAGATGCTCCGAGACTGGCTGAAATACAAGTATTCGGTTGGCGGTGCGCTTATATAAAATTTATCTCACCGGATCTTTTATTCAATAAATTTACTGTAAAAATGAGGGAAGAAAAGTTTAAGGAAGAATTATCTGCAACTGACATACCCACTTATGTTTTTGAGGAAAACAACATAATAAAAGCATTTATGACAATGGGAAAATGCAGAGATGAAGATAAAGATGATAAAACCCTTGAATTATACAGAATATATGTTGATCCGTTTTTTCAAAGACAAACTATAGGAACAAAACTCATGAATTATTGTGTAAAAGAGGCGGAAAATAAAACGGAAATTGTTTTATGGGTATTTGAAAAGAATATTGATTCAATAGAATTTTATCGTAAAATGGGGTTCAAAACAGACGGAAAAAATAAATTATCAGAAAATCTTTTTGCACTCAATACAAAAGAAAAAGAAAGAGAAATAAGACTGAGTAAAAATCTCAAAAAGGAATAAAAATGAAACTAGTGCCGCATAGTCAGTCACAACTTCATGCAAGCCCTGTTTCGGAAGCGCGGGAGTATCCGATAGATGACAAAGAAATAGATTGCGCTTTGGTAAAAATTAAAGGTCAATATCCGGGCAATGATAAGTTTGCAGTCAATACAAAATCAAAAGAACTATTATTTGTTGTTGAAGGCGAAGGCACAGTTGAAATCAAAAACAGCGAAGTTCGTAAGTTCGATCAATACGACACTATTTTGATAGAAGCAGGAGAGCCTTACAGGTTTACCGGCAATGTTTCTTTTTGTATTGTCTGCACTCCGCCCTGGTCGCCGGAACAATGTAAAAATGTTGACTAAACGCAGGGTTATGATTTTCTAAAACAAAACGGAGAATGAGATGAAACTTACAACTGAACAAATTCAATTTATGCGAGACAATGGACCGGTGATTTTTACTACATCTTCAGATGACCAACCGCGAGCCTGCATAGTTCAAACTAACGGAATATATGATAACTCTATAATCATTGACGATGTTCAAATGGGGAAGACAGCTCAAAATGTCAAAACTAATAAAAAAGTTTCTGTGCTTTCGTCTGCACCTGATTATAGTCGTTGGTTGAAGATTTCCGGTATAGCGGAGTATCTTACTGATGGAGAATTGGTCAAAGAACGCAAAGAAAAAGCTAACCCTAAATACCTTCCCAAAGCAGTTATTCAAATAAAAATAACTGAGGTTGAAGATGTTACCGACTAAAGAAGAGGAATATATCTGGAGCGGGTGAAGGGAATCGAACCCTCGTCTTAAGCTTGGGAAGCTCCTGCTCTGCCATTGAGCTACACCCGCCTTCGCTAAAGCTCCGGCGGGCAAGCCCGCATCAATTCCATTTTCAATTTTCCATTTTCCATTCCCTTTAAGTCCTCTTCTTATAGCTCGTGTGCAGGTACTCATGAGACTTGTGTCCCAAAGGCTCTTTCAGGAATTCTCTATATAACGCCTGTACTTCCTCGTTTTCATGAGATTTCCTCTTCGGCAGCTTCATCTCTCCTTCATATATAGCAGCAGTCCTTTTCTTTCTTATTTCCGGAGAGGTCGGTGTCGGCTGCCCTCCTCCTCCTATGCACCCGTTAGGACACGCCATAACTTCTATGAGGTGATACGGCGAGACTCCCGCCTTGATGTCTTCAAAAACCTTCCTCACATTAGCTAACCCGTGTACTATAGCTACATTCAATTCTACTCCGTCCAGAAATGCAAACTCAGGCTTCGGATCCTCTATCTTTATAGAAGCAGCCCTTATTCCTTCGGTTCCTCTTAACGGCGTTATATTAAGATTATCAAACGGCACAGGCCGCCCAGTAACTACCTCATACGCAGTCCTTATAGCCGCTTCCATGACTCCGCCCGTAGCTCCGAATATCAACGCAGCTCCGGTTCCTTCTCCCATAGGGCTGTCGAAAGTTCCTTCTTCCAAGTCCTCAAACTTTATTCCGGCCTGACGTATCATGTGGGCTAACTCTCTGGTAGTCAAAACATAATCAACGTCCTGAAATCCGCTGCTCTGCATTTCCGGTCTTCCTGCCTCAAACTTCTTCGCAGTGCACGGCATAATAGATACGGAAACTATTTTAGACGGATCTATTTTTTTCTTCTCTGCAAAGTAGGTCTTTATCATAGCCCCAAGCATCTGCTGAGGAGACTTGCACGTAGAGATATTTTCCAGAAACTCAGGATACTCATGCTCTGCAAACTTTATCCACGCAGGGCAGCAAGAGGTAAACATAGGAAAATAAGCTTTTCCTTTGTCGCGCAATGCCGTTCCAAGACGAGACAAAAGCTCATGCCCCTCTTCCATAATAGTTAAATCCGCAGAAAAATTAGTATCCAGCACTACGTCAAAACCCAGCTTTTTAAGCGCAGCCGCCATTTTGCCCGTAACAATCTCTCCTGCCGGAAGACCAAGGTCCTCGCCGAGTCCGACCCTCACCGCAGGAGCCGTCTGAACAACAACTATTTTATCCGGGTCGTTTATAGCTTCCCATACTTCGTTGATATATCTCTTCTCTTGCAGAGCTCCTGTCGGACATCTGTTGACGCACTGTCCGCAGTTAATACACACTGTGCAAAGCATCTCCTTGTCTACAACTGTCTCTACACCTTTTTCACTCCCCTTGTGCGCACCCGCTATTGCCCCTACTCCCATAAGCTCGGAACACGTCCGTACGCACCTCATACACCTTATGCACTTAGAGTCATCTTTAACTATGCTCCATGAGGAATCGTCTATCTCTGTCTCCTCACAAGCTATGTCTGTAAGGTTTCCTTTCTGCACAAAATACTCCTGAGACAGACTCTGAAGCTGGCACTTGCCGCTGGCGTGACAAGATATACAATTCCCTCCGTGCTCCGCCAAAAGAAGCTCTAAAACCGTTTTTCTCGACTCTCTTACTTTCGGGCTGTTGGTCTCTATTTCCATGCCCTCTGATGCCTGCGTAGTGCAAGATGCCAATAAATACGGAATTCCCTTCTGCTCCACTACGCACAGCCTGCAGTTGCCTGTAGGCACTAAATCAGGGTGATGGCATAAAGTAGGAATGTTTATTCCGGCCTTCTTCGCCGCCTCTAAAAGAGTAGTACCTTTGTTGACCTCGAGAGGTATGCTGTTTATAGTAAGTTTAACTTTTTCCATAACCCGAATCCTTTTATTATTACTCTTTAGAACAAATCTCTTCAGAAAAATTATCTGCAATAGAGTTAAACGGAGTGACTAACGACATGCCCAGTCTGCAGCGTGAAGAAGTTCCCATAACATCAACTAAGCGTTTCAGTTTCGATATGTGCGCCGGCGGCTTCTTTCCTTGGTGCATTGCTTCAATACCTAATAACAGCTGCTGACACCCTATGCGGCACGGCACGCACTGTCCGCAGGACTCTTCTTTGAAGAACTCTAAGTAATTCTTCAATGCCTCATACATAGACCGCGTGCTGTTATACAATATCATAGAGCCTCCTTGGATTCCTCCTTTTCCAAGTATAACGTTTCCGAAATACTTCTTCGGCACGCACAGCCCGGAAAATCCTCCTACCTGTACCGCCTTAGTATCTCCGTCTCCGAATATATCTACGAATTCCTGAACCGTCATTCCGAGAGGCAGCTCAAAAACTCCTTTAATCGCAGCGTCTCCGGACACCGAGAAAACCTTTCCTCCCACCGTGTCATTGGTTCCTACGGATTTAAAATGCGCTCCTCCGTCACTCATTATCATAGTCACATACGCCAGCGTCTCTACGTTGTTGACAACAGTAGGCTTATTCATATATCCGCATGTAACAGGAAACGGCGGTCTTAATCTGGGCTCGCCCCTAAATCCGGACATAGACTCTATCAACGCAGTCTCTTCTCCGCACACATATGCTCCGGCTCCCATTCTTATAAAAATCTTGAACGGAAAGTTCTCTTTTTCAAATATTTTATTCCATTTATCTACGCACTTCTGTAAGTAATCTCTCATAAAAGTATACTCACCTCTAAGATAAATATACCCTTCCTTTGCTCCTATAACATAGGAGCACACCGCCATTCCTATTATGACTTTCTCGGGCTGCATTTCCAGTATGACTCTGTCCTTGAACGTCCCGGGTTCTCCTTCGTCAGCATTGCAGATAACATACCTTGCATCAGCAGGAGCTGCTTTTGCCATTGCCCATTTCTGACCCGTAGGAAAACCGGCACCTCCTCTTCCGTTCAGCCCGGAGTCCTTTATAATCTCGAGTGCTTCCTCAGGCTTTTTCTTCAGAATGCTGTAAAACAGAGCCTCGCAATCGATATCCCTGAATATAGAATTAGCCCTTGCTTGTAACTCTTCCAAACGCTTTTGCATTTCTTTGTTAGACATTAGCTGCCTCTTTTGTTTTTATAATCTGAAATTATGTCACGAACCTTTTCCGGAGTCAGGTTCGTATGCACTGTATCGTTTATCAGCATGGCGGGAGCTGCCTCGCACCAGCCCATACAATTCGTCTCTAAGAGGGTAAACTGATTATCCTGAGTAGTCTCTCCGAGTTCTATATCCAAAATCTTTTTGAGAGCGTCCATGACCGCAGCCTTGCCGTTCATATGGCAGGATATAGTTCTGCAGACCCGTATTACATATTTTCCTACAGGCTTCACGGACAGCAGCGAATAAAACGAGGCAACGCTATGCACCTCTGCCGCAGGCAGCGAAAATGCTTTTGCTATCTGCGTTAAATCGTCTTCTGAAAGCCAGTGCTTTTCTTCCGAGACCCGATGCAAAACCGGCAATAGATTTGTACGTTCTGTTCCATATTCAGCGACTGCTGCATCGACTACTTCTTTTGTCATAAGCGCACCTTAAAAATGTACAAGATAATTCAGGCAGTTAACCATCGTTTCGAATTATATTCCAAAAACGACTCGAAAGCAATATGGGTTAATTTTACAGACTCTTTTCAATATAGGAAGCACAAATTAGCTGTTTTGGCAAAAAACATACGGCAACGCACAAAGATGTGATTAAGTTTTCCCCTTGACTAAATACCAAAATATATTATTATTGAATATATAACAAATTGAGGAGAAAAATAATGAGCAATACCAGCATCACTCTCGGCGATCGATTTGAAGCATTTGTAGGCGAACAGGTAAAGAGCGGCCGCTATGCTTCCGTCAGTGAAGTAGTCCGCGCAGGACTTCGTATATTGGAAGAACACGAGGCAAAGGCTGAAGCCTTGCGTTTTGCCTTAATAGAAGGCGAAAAAAGCGGCAAAGCGACCTATTCTTTGAAAAAACTACTCAAAGAACTGGACAAGTAGTATGTTCTATTTGACGCAACAAGCGTATAAAGACCTAAAATTAATCGCCGTTTATACAGAGGAAAACTGGGGAAAAAACCAGTGTGTCCTATATATGAAAATGATGGACGAGGCGTTTCATAGGTTATCAAAAGAACCGAAGCAAGGCGTGAAAATAGACTATATCCGCAAAGGATATTACAAATATCTCATTGGCAAGCATCTGATTTTTTATCGCATCGTTTCAGGCTTGTCTTTCGAAGCTTCAGCGAAGAAGAAAGGCGATGTGCAAATCGTCAGAATTCTTCATCAAAGAATGGACGTGGAAACGTATATTTGAGAAGAAACTGCGATACACTACTTACAAGAATCAAGGCACCGTCTGAGGCTGGTGCGGCATTCCGCTCTTGCACCTACGCCTATGTTTCTGCTGCTCGAAAGTCCGCTGTTTTCAGCGGCAGAAAAAGTGTCCATACAATTGGAATTAGACCAGTTGCATGAACGTACACAGGACTCTTTTGAATTCTCTATGAGCGTAACTTCGCCGTCTTTGCCTACATAGGAATCGGGCTGCTGATTACCGGGAATGCAAGAACAAAGCGTTCCTAATACAAAGATACAAAGAACACTTTTTCTAATCATTTTTATTCTCCCAGTTGCGGTTCGTCCTTAGATTCCAAAGCCTTTTTAGCCTCGTGAATAGCGCGCTGTTTTGCTCCTTTGGCTTCAACGTCTCTGTCCACCAGTTCTACCAGTCCCATAGCTGCCGCATCTCCGTAGCGGAATCCAGCCTTGAGTACACGGGTATAACCGCCGTTCCTGTCCTTGTAGCGAGGAGCTATAACATCGAACAATTTCTTCACTATAGCCTCATCTCTCAGCTTTGACAAGGCTCTCTTGCGATTTGCCAGCCCACCCTTCTTCGCTATAGTTATCAGCTTCTCAACTACAGAGCGTATTTCCTTAGCCTTAGGCAGCGTAGTCTTTATCTGTTCATGCTCTATTAAAGCAACTGCCATGTTAGAAAACATAGCCTTACGATGTGTTGACGTTACGCCTAATTTACGATGACCATTACCATGACGCATGACTTGTCTCCTTTCAAAGCATGGGTTCTGTGATGTTGTCTTATCATGCCTAAGACTATCTTTCAGAACTCCGATTAAAAACTGTTTCGCCTATGACCAACTAGTACGAAACCTTTATTTCCACTCTCAACTCTTATTGAAACGGGTCTTCAACTTTCCTTGCCAGCTCTTCTATATTCTCCGGCGGCCAGTTCGGAATCTGCATTCCTAATGACAGCTCCATCTGCGCCAGCACTTCCTTAATCTCATTCAGACTCTTGCGTCCGAAGTTAGGAGTACGCAGCATCTCGCTCTCAGTCTTCTGTACCAAATCACCGATATAAACGATGTTGTCGTTCTTCAAGCAATTTGCGGATCTTACTGACAGTTCAAGCTCGTCTACCTTACGCAGCAGGTTGCGGTTGAACGGCAGCTCTTGCGCTTCTTCAGCAGCCGAAGTTGCCTGACTCGGCTCTTCAAAATTAATGAAGAATTGTAATTGATCCTGAAGAATCCTAGCTGCAATAGCTACTGCATCTTCCGGCGATACAGACCCGTCCGTTTCTACTGTCATAGAGAGCCTGTCATAATCCGTCACCTGACCCACACGGCTGTGCTCGACCTTATAGGATACCTTCTTGACCGGGCTGAACAGCGCATCAACCGGCAGCAGTCCTATCGGAGTGTCTTCTTTACGCAGTGCCGTAGCCGGTATGTATCCTCTACCGGTCTCTACAGTCAATTCCATGTTCAGCTTAGCATTGGAATCAAGCGTGCAAATGACTAAATCCGGATTCATTATCACAACATCGTAAGCCATCTCTATCTGAGAGGCTTTTACTTCTCCGGGACCTTCTGCTTTTAATTTCAAGCGTCTTGGCGTTCCGGTTTCAGAACGCAGAGCCAAGCCCTTCAAGTTCAGTACTATATCCGTTACGTCTTCTCTTATTCCGGGAATAGAGGAGAACTCGTGCAGGACTCCTTCAATCTGCACATACGTTACGGCAGTACCTTGTAAAGATGATAACAAAACCCGCCTTAACGAATTTCCTAAAGTCATTCCAAAACCGCGCTCCAGCGGCTCTACTACCAACGTAGCGATATTAGGCTCATTCTCATTACCCTGAACAGTTTTTGTCGGCTGAATAAGCGACGTCCAATTCTTTTGCAACACGGCTTTACCCTTTCCAGTTTTGTTATATTTTTTTCAATCCCTTGCTCTGCCACATCAAACGGCAGGTCTCGGGCATATACTTTTTATCCTTATCTTTGCATTAAACCCACTATACCCTGCGCCTCTTCTTAGGACGGCATCCGTTATGCGGCACAGGCGTAACATCTCTTATCGTTGTAATAGAAAATCCTACTGTCTGTAAGGCTCTTAGAGCAGACTCACGTCCGGATCCGGGTCCCTTGACTTCGACCTCAAGCACCTTGACTCCGTGTTCCGCTGCTTTTTTGCCGGCATCTTCGGCGCACATCTGAGCCGCATACGGCGTAGATTTGCGGGATCCCTTAAATCCCATAAGTCCGGCTGACGACCACGCTATAGTATTGCCCTGAGCATCTGCTATCGTAATAATAGTGTTGTTAAAACTAGCATTGATATGAGCTATACCGTTTACTATGTTTTTTCTTTCTTTGCGGCGGCGGATAGCCGTCCCTTTATCTTTACCCTTTTTTTCTGCAGCCATAATATTTTTCCTTACTCGTTACTCCTTTCAAGCATAAAACTACGCTCGAAAAGTATGCCATTTATCCCGCCAGAAGCAACCCAAATCCGAATTCCGGATTCAACCGTAGCTACTTCTTTGTTGCGATCTTCTTGCCGGCAATAGGCTTTGCCTTCCCTTTACGCGTTCTCGCATTAGTATGCGTTCTTTGTCCGCGCACAGGAAGACCTTTACGATGCCTCAGACCGCGATAGCAGCCTAAATCCATCAATCTCTTTATATTCATAGAAACATCTCTGCGTAAATCACCTTCTACCTTGACGTGCTTGTCAATGTCTTCACGCAACTTTAAAATCTCGCCCTCAGTAAGCTGATTAACACGCTTAGTTGATTCTATGCCGGTACGAGCACAGATTTCCAGTGCATTAGTAGGACCGACACCATATATGTAACGCAAAGCTATATGCAAAGGCTTTGCGGCTGGAATATTAACACCTGCTATACGAGCCACTTTGATTCTCCAAAAAACAACAAAAAAACCAATCAGTATTGAATTAAATCAACACCAATTAGAAAAAACATACTCTTAGAACCGCACTCTATACCATGCATAATATAAATTCTCAACAAAAAAATCTCCTTTTTTCCCCTAAAAGTGATTTTTACTATAAATGTAATGTATTGCGTATCCCGCGCCTAACAAAAGAACCGTTAAGATGCTTAATAGCAGCGTCATTCTTAGCTTTAACCTTTTGCAGAAAAGCGTTATCCAGCTTCTCCCCCCCACTATACTTTGCCTGCATTTCGGCATGTTGATACAAATTTATCAACAGCCCAATTCTCCTAGCAGTTATTTTAGGGTCAGCTCTTCTTTTCCACACCAGATCGCTAACACGGTTGTATACCTGTTGTGAGCTTTCATACTCAGACTCAGTAAAAAGATGATTCATCTCTAGGCGCGCATATATTGGACTACAGAAACTTTTCATCTTCTGATACGCAATTAGTAACTCATAAAGTCTTTCTGCTCTGTCTTGGTTGTATTTTTTTATGTCTCTGTCCTCTTTGTAAGTACACACAGCGGAAATTATAGACATGACATACCCTTTCATTTTCACGGATTATACGTATACAACAGCCTGGTTCTGTCGGGATCTTCGAAAAACTGTATGGAATCCAGTTTCGCATTCAGTCTTACGTCTTTAGCACTATTGTTCTTGCCTTGAATGTATCTGGGCTTGATGCTTCCGAAAAAATCCGTTTCTTTTACAAAAGGCACCACGTAGGAAATACTCATGTTATAAGTAACAAACAGAACTCTTTTCTTATTGTCAACCCTGTCCATTCTGTTCACTAGGATTTTTGCCTCTTTGTCAGTCATAGGCAAGCCTTCTAAATGAATATAAGCTGGAAATACTGCTCTGAAAATTTTAGGAAATACTCGCAGCTTTTCTTTTTCACAAATAAGGTCATTGTTTACGGTTACCAGCCTTATAGAGTTTATGCCGTCAATTGTGGTGTCTTCCGAGAAATAAAATATTCCGCTTCTAACATCATACCGCCCCAGCTTTATAGTCCCGTGGTATTTGAATCTGGAAGGATAATTCTCTCTGTTTGCTTTAATGTGCACTTTCACAGCGTCCAGAACCTGTTCCCACTTAAAGTCATCAGGAAGGAAGGCTCTTACAAGATCGCACTCCGTTATAAAAGCATAGTCTTGGATTATATCTCTGTCTTCTACGTCAAGAGCATTGAACTTAAACATAGCGTCTATCACGTTTTGCAAAGAGATTTCAAAGTACTCGCCTTGATTTTCATCTTCGGAAACAGAAGCAGCATCTTCGCTTGCCTCCGTATCAACAGGCACTTGTTCTTGGGCAAATGCGGGATTATATCCCCCAAGCGAAACAATCAGAAAAAATGCTAATAGTATATTTTTCATGCTGCACATTACTCCTATGTTCATTATACCCTCCTTTTATTTAATAAATAGTTTCCTTCTTATATCTTATTGGTTATAATAGGTTATGAAACACTCAGAAGACAAAAGAACCTACACCGCTCAAAAAGCCGCTGTGTCTGTGAACAAAATAGCCAAACAGCACGCCGGTAAAGACTGGGAATTGTATGCGGACTTGATAAAATACTGGGACGCTATCATGGGCAAAGAGCTGGCTCAGTGCACCTATCCGGTGGATATATCTTTCCCCTATCAGCCTTATGAAAAGCACAGAAAAAACGGAACCTTAACCATTAAACTGCCTAAAGGGTTAGCTATGGAATTCTCTTTCAGGCTGGAAAACATAAAGCAAAGGGTTAACAAGTATATCGGATATAATGCTTTTGCCAACATAAAGCTGGAAAATTGCAGCGAATACGTCCCTGCTCCCAAAAAAGAGTATAAACTGTCCGATGAAGATGTTAATGATGTAAAACAGCTATCATCAGAGATTAATGACCCGGAGCTTAGGTCTGCTGTTGAAAAGCTGGGTTTTTCTTTGAAAGGAACTCCATTATGAAAAAACCATATCATTCAATTCCTATCCGTGAGTGCGGAGAAAAAATGCTGCCTATCCCTTCGGATATTTTTTGCTTAGGTATCCCTCATATTTACGAGGTTCTAGGTGCTCCTTATAATGGAGCAACTCCTTGGATGCTGAGAGAGGGTGTTCTGGCATCTCTTATAGCTGCCCAGAAGCGTCTTAGTGCTATAAAACCCGGCTGGAAGATAAAACTAAGCGATGCCTATAGACCTATCAGCGTTCAAAAATTTATGGTTGACCTCGAGATGCAGAAACAAGCAACGGATATGGGGCTGGATTTTCAAAACCTTTCCGAAGAAGAACATAAGATAGTAACAGAAAAAGTACTGCACTTTTGGGCGATACCTAGTGATGATCCTTTATCTCCTCCGCCCCATAGTACCGGTGCTGCTTTTGACTGTACTATTATAGACGAATACGGCAAGGAGATCGATACTGGCTCTTATATTGATGATTTTAGCGAAAAAGCCTCTCCTGATTTCTTTGCAAACGCTCAAGACGCTGCTTCACAGCATTGCCATTCTATGCGGCAGCTCCTCAAAACAATCCTAACAGCGGAAGGTTTTGTCCAGTTCCACAACGAGTGGTGGCATTTTTCCAAAGGAGATCAACTCTCTGTTTGGATAAAAAACCAGATGTTAAATGATTTTAAAGACTCTTTTGCTATTTATGGAAGAGTTGATACATAATATCATGGACACAAAATGGATAAGCTAGAGGAATATAGAAAAAAAATCGAAGGTACGAATATTGATCCTGTTTCTTTCCTGTCTACGGATTATTTCAATACTTTCAACTCTGTAATCATGCTCATAGACATGCTGAAAGACGACCATACTCTTTTGGAAGAAATAGAAAATTGGGAATTTCTTACCTACCTAGAGCATTTTCAGCAAAGCACCTTAGATTTTGCTCCTCTTGCCATAGAGCTTTACGACTATGCCCCAAAGGACACCAGAGACGCTTTAGAAAAAACTGCTTATAAGCTGAAAGAGATGATAGAAAGCGTTCCTGATATTATGAGGCAGAAGCTGGACGCAGAGACCGACACGAACGAATTCACTTACGCAGCAAGTTTGCTGGCTGAACAAATCAAAAGCCTCATAGAAACGGGAAATTCTATTATACATAAAAATACTCTGGCTGTACAAGATGAGATTGATAAATTGTTTTAGGCGTATATCATGGAAAAATCAGATAAAAACTCATGCCCGGTGTGCAAAAAGCCGGTTTCAGAGCAGTTTAAGCCCTTCTGCTCTATACGGTGCGCTAACGTAGACCTTGGCAAGTGGTTCTCGGAGCATTATGTTATTCCGACAGATGTTAGTGAAGACGAGGAAAATAAACAAAACACTAGACAATCAGAAAATCATTGAATATAAAGTCTTGGCATTTCTTTTTGCCTGGGTAGCTCAGTTGGTAGAGCGAGGGACTGAAAATCCCTGTGTCGGCGGTTCAATTCCGTCCCCAGGCACCATTACATAAAAGGTAGATGAACATGAAAACACCTTCCGATATAAAAAAAGACTTTGTCCAATCGGCAAAAGAAATTGCTTCAAGCATCAAAAATAAGGCGGACTTAGAAAATCCTAAGATTGCGATGGCACTGGCAGCAACGCTGGTTGTAGCATCGGCTTTGATGCTGCTGAGCAGCCCTGATACTGCGGTTGCGGCAACAGAGACATTGAGAGAGGGCCTGTCTCTTACCTTGACTCATGGGGTAACGCTTACGGAACACGGTATTCTGGATACCGGCATACATTCGTGCCACCCATGCGCAAATGCGATAGGACATACAGATATTGGCGGAGGAATTTTTAATTTTGGGAATTTTAATGAAACTGAGCTGTTTAATGGAACAACGATAGAGGAATATCTGCGTACAGCGGAAAGAACGGTATTTGCTCCCACTTTTAATCCCTCTCTTACCCTCGCCTAGATCCTACTACCTCACCACATGAGGCTTAGGTATTTGCGCAAGGTCATACGGTGTTGCCTGATACACTAAATGCACCCAGTTCGAGTACATGCTTGCACACGGTCTCCATAAATTAATAGGCTCTTCATTAGGATTATCGTCCGGAAAATAATTCGCAGGCAGTCTCGCCGATTTAGATATTTTATTCTCCGCACCCGCTTTATTTCTCACATTTCTTTGTACAGGCTTTTCTGCTGCTGCTACTGCGCTGTCTCTGATGTACTCTTTTTTCAGCGTATCCGTATCGTACTCCGGATGCGCCAGAACATATACTCTTTTCGGATACAAATCCGCCCCCCTCTTCCCGGATTCTACTATTACATTTGGCCCCATTTCATATGAATCCGCTGCTATCTCCAGCTCTTTGCATGTTGCAATGTCTTTTCTGTTAGGCGTTTTCCACCTTGAAACAGGCATGAAAAATACATCTGCAAATCCGAATAATAGCCTTGTTTTATCGCTTGCTACTCTGTGAGGATATACTCCCCACAATTTCTTCTCTTGCTTATAACTGTTTATATCATGAAAATGCTTCATTGCCGCTTTTGCACCCCAGCACAAAAATAATGACGACAGCGCATTAGTTTCCGTCCAATCCAGTATCTTTGTTATTTCTTCCCATATATCTTCTTGTTCTACTCTGTCTTTAAGGGCATTCACTCCGGTTATAATCACACCGTCATATTTGTTGTTTTTTATCTCGCTCCACGAGCTGTAAAACTTATTTACATGCTCCGCAGGCGTGTTTTTCGTCTGCTTTCCTTTTCTTACTGCTTCAATGTAAGAATCTGTAGCTGCAAAAGTTAATTTTACTTGCAGCGGCGTATATCCCAGCCAGCAAGACAGTTGTCTTTCCGTAGTTTGTTTTTCTGCCATAAGGTTTATTATGGCTATTTCCAGCGGTCTGATGTCCTGCTTGTTTGCGATAGTCTCTTCAACAGCACTCAACGAGCCTACGGACGGCAAAAACGGATGTACACTTTCAGATCTAACTATTACAGGCATATCTTTCTTCTCCTTATTACGGCTATTGAATCTAGCTAATAACCCCCAAAAGTCCAGTCTAATCTGCACAAAAACTTTTTAAGTGCTTTGCTGCAAAAACACTTGTATTAACTATATTAAAATGTTTTAACTAAAAAAGCTGTAGAAAATTATAATTCTAATTAAATATTGCTTATTTTTTCATTCATTTTTATTTAAGAAATAGGATATTTTAATATGTACCTCTGCTGGACAGGAGCTAGAGCCTCCGACATAAGATATACGGGCAGCCTCTTTAAGGGTTCCTTCACGATATACGGAGACAACCGTAACGGTAATATTGCTTACTGTAATAATAACCCTGAAAGGCTTAATCATAATATTTTTCACCCAGAAGCACAAGACTTTATAATAGAACGTCAGCTTGAATTGATTGAACGAGAGCCTGACTGCCGTTTTATGGCGTATGCTGCGAAATATGCCTATATCCAACCCAAAAGTATAATTGAGCGGACAGTTTGCCTTAATGACGAACAGTTATTGGAACAGCTTGACTACAAAATAATATTCAAAAAGTTCGCATCGGACACAATCCGCTCAATAGAATATGACGTACAACAAGGTAAAAAATTGTCTTCGTCCAAGTTCCTGAAAGATATACTAGCCAAAGGTTCCCGTGCGGTTGTACAAAACCCGGACTCGCAAGGAGGACTCGGCACGTTCTTAATTGATGCGTCAAATACCGCTATTCTTGATACGTTAAGCCGAGACACAGAGTTTCTTGTTTCAAAATACATTGAGAACAATATACCGGTAAATGCTCATTGCGTTATCTATGATAAACATAGTTTGTACCTTCCGCCCTCAGTGCAGATTATACAAAACAAAGATAATCATCTTTTGTACAGCGGATCCGATTACATTGCCTATAGAGACATCCCTTTGGAGGCAACCCGTAAATTTGCAGAGCAGCTTGAATTGATATGCGATAAACTGCAAAAAGCCGGCTATCGCGGAGTTATAGGTTTTGATGCTATTGTTTCTCGTAACGATGTTTTTATCTGCGAGGCAAACCCTCGTTTTCAGAGTTCTACTCCTCCTCTTAACCGCGCATTACACGACAAAGGTCTGCCCAGCGTTCAGCACTTAAACCTTGAGGCATTCGGCATAATGGAAGCTGCTCCATACAAAGTTCCGTACAGCCATTATGTTTTTATGAACGAGTTTAACGGTATTCACGCAAAACACGTAATGGATAACGCTGCCCTTTCATGGGAAAGCTCTAGTGACGGATTTATAGCAGGACAGCCTACAGAAGACCATGCCTATTTGTTCAATATGATATTTGATACTCAGATATGCTATGTGGACAGCTTTAATTTCAGTGCAAACCTTCACCCTGCCCTTGATGCTCCGCTGGCTGAGTGGCATAATACCATAACGGACACATCAGATTTATCCGCTATAAAAATATCGCTCGTAAATCAAGGAGTGATTGTTTCGGAAAATGCAAAAAAGTTTCTTTCGAGAAACTTTGAATATGAAAAATATTTTAATCTGGACTTGCTGCTGAATGAGCAATTCTTTGTTAACTGCCCTGTTGCCAATAAGTTCGCAAGCATATCTCCGTTTGTTCTGGATTGCAATCAGGACACGGAGCTTTTCGTATCGTATTACGGCAAAGTTTTGTTTGATAAAGTAGACTTTGTTCCAAAGCCTGTCCTGCCTATATCTATTACGTCAAACGGCGTTGATATGTACGATATAGCCTTTTTCTCTACCGACAGATTGAGATTGCAGCACTCTACTGTTTGTGTTTTTAACCAAGCATCAAAAGGTTGTACTTTTTGTGAAACATCTCTACATAACTTAGATTTAGATTTTGACGAGCAGGATATTATGGAAACCATAGATGCTGTTTTTTCGCTGGAGCCTCTGCCTTTCAGACACATAATGATAGGCGGAAAATCAGACACAAGTAATAAAGGCAAGCAAATCATACTGAATATGTGCGCGAAAATCAGAAGTTATGATGCGCATATGCCTATATACTTAATGTGTCTGCCGCCGAAAAATCTGTCGGACATAGACGATTATTATAATGCGGGAGTTACTGAATTCGGATTTAACCCTGAGACATTTGACAGAGATATCGCAAAACGCATAATGCCCGGAAAAGGCAAGATACCGTTTGAGCAGTATCTTGATGCTTTGAAATATGCTTCCGGTTTGTGCAAGGAAAAAGGAGACGTAAAAGCCGCTTTCATCGTAGGGTTAGAGCCTCGTGAATCTCTTTTGCAAGGCGTGGAAGCAGTGTGCAAAGCAGGAGCAGCACCGATTTTATCTGCGTTCAGACCTGTGCCCGGAACTCCGATGGAGCATGTAGTGCCTCTAAGCTCTGAGGAGTTTTCGGACATAGCTAAAAAGGCGCAGCAAATCGCCGATAAGTATGGATTGTCATTAGGACCAAACTGTGTTCCTTGCCAAAACAATACTCTGAACATTGTTCCTTCAATGCCAAAGCAGCAGCTTCTGCCTCAGCAGCTATTTGCCGCTGCTAAAGAGGCATCCTTTGATTTACGCAAATTAACCAAAGAAATAAGAGCAAAAACTCCTCCGATATATATGCCTCCTGCACAGGCATGGCAGCAAGAAACCACAACTCTTTTAGTACTGGCTGGCGGAAGCTGCCGTTTTAAAGAAAAGAATTTCTGCACTATGTGCGATTACGGCTATGGAGAACCTATCAAAGCATCTGAAATTGAAAAGCAGCTGGACTCTGTGTTTTCCGCATTGAAACAACCTATAAAGGATTTAGTGCTTCTCACATCAGGCAGTTTTCTTGATACTAAACAAATATCCAGAGATGTACTTTTTGAAACACTGAGATACGTCAAGCGCTTCGAGTGTGAAGCCATTATATTTGAAACACATTATGCGACCGTAAACAAAAGCATTTTGCAAGAATTGAAAGAACATTGCGGTAATGCGGAGATTGTTATTGAACTGGGACTGGAATCCGCAGATGAGCATGTGCTTAAAAATTGCTTGAATAAGCCCATCGTGCTGAAACAGTTGGAAGAAAAAGTACGCCTTATCAAAGAAAACGGCTGCTACTTTAGTTTGAACGTACTTTTCGGAGCACCTTTCCTCACACCTTCTCAGCAAATTGACGATACCGTTAAAACAATAGAGTACGCAGCAAACCTCGGCGCATACAAGATAGTTGTCTTCCCAATCAACATCAAAGAAAGTTCTGTGGTTGGGTATTTGCATAAGCAAGGGAAATATACTGCTCCGTCTCTTTCAGGACTTGCAGAGGTTTTAAGAAAAATATCTGACGAAAGTTTAGGCAGGATTAAGTTTTCGTGGTACGGAGACAGGCAGAAAAAGGGTATGGCTTTGTACGCTATACCGCCTGAGTACGACGAGGATACGTTCAGGCTGTTAGAGGACGTTATGCAAACGGAAAGCATTGCGGAAAGAAGAAACCTAGTTGACAAATTCTTTTCTAAGGCAGAGGAAGAAAAGGAAATAAAAGATGCGGCAAAAATAACAAGACATGTTATTGACAACCGACACAGCACAAGACACTTTGATCCGAACTTTTACTTGGGTCGTTCTATGATTGAGTCATTGCTGGATGCTGCGCGAAAAGCCCCGTCATCAAAAAACAGTCAGCCTTGGAGGTTCTATATTATAAATAACCGCCAACAGATTAACAGCCTGGCGGAAAAAATGTTGCAGCTGAACGAAACAAGCACTGACAAAAAATTCATTGACCGCCCTTCTATATCGGCAATTAACAATGCTTCCGCAGTAGTATTTGCTCTGCATAAAAAGAGTGTTAAAGCAATGTCTGAAAGGGGAGACGTTTTTGCTATAGGTATGGCGACTGAAAATATGCTCATTCAGGCTGCTGCAGAAGGCATTGATTCTCTGGTACTGATGGATCCCCTGGCAAGGCATAACGAAATAAAAGAGTTTGTCGGCTTACCTCTGGATTTTGAAGCAATTATCCTATTAGGCAAAGAACGTTCAGACAACCAATACCATGTAAACAAAAAGAGCTTAGACAACATCGTTATAAAAAGAGAACTAAGTACATACGTTATTCCACCAATGCTACAGATAGACGACATAGTTATAAAAAAAGAAATAAATACATACTTTATTAAAGCAATGTCACAGATTGAAAATATGTTTGATTCCTCGTTTTCACCTGTAAACACAATTATAGGCAAACTGATACTTGATACCTCCTTTGATACTCCGGAAACATCTGTCAACAAGATGCGGAAATTAGCGGAATATGTTTCAGAGTACGATATTAAACAATTTGTTTTTGAAGTGCCTCACCATAGCATGATTACAGACACTCTGCTGCAAGAGTTAAAAACAAAATTCGGCAAGCGTTGCGAGGTAATATTAGGAATGAAAATAGACTATAGCGATATGACAGGGCAGAAAACCATTTTGCAGCGTATAGCAAGTTATGGTTTTTACAACTCTTTGAATATAAGCTTAGAACAACGACCTGATACGGTTGTCAGCACAATAAAATATGCGAACAGCCTCGGTGCCGCCAGCCTGCTTATCTTTCCCGAGAAAAGAGATAACCCTGCTATAACATATTTGTATGAAACAGGAAAATATACTCCTCCGTCTTATAAGTATATACTGTCAATTTTAAGAAACGTACCAGACGACTGTTTGCCTTGGCTTTTTGTTTCTCGCTACGGACAAAACGGTATAAACTTTGATGGTGTTATAGCACCGGAGATACAGCCTGAATATGTAAACATTTTAAATGAGTTCATGCAAGCTCCTCACGAAAGCGGTCCGCGCAGGAAAATTATTGATGAGTTCTTTGCCAGAGAAGAGATGCGCGCCTAAAAATAGCTATTTACTTGTTTTATAGAGTTATGCTACATTTGCGCACCTGCGGATGTGGCGGAACTGGTAGACGCGTCAGGTTTAGGTCCTGGTGGCTGAAAGGCTGTGGGGGTTCGAGTCCCTTCGTCCGCACCACCCTTCGCTCCTGCGGAGCTTCGGGTGGCAAGCCGCCCTACACTTAAATTGTATTGTTAAATATAAGGAAAAATTATGTCTATAAAGTTAGTCAATCAAAACGGTTTAAAAAGAGATTTCTCTGTCACTATTCTAAAAAACAGCATCATTGCTAAAAAGACTGCGCGTTTAGCTGAGATTGCTAAGAAAGCTAAAATACAGGGCTTCCGCCCGGGCAAGATTCCAGCCCCTATCATAGAACAGCGTTTCGGCGATGAGGCTTTTTCTCATGCCTTGGACTCTTTGATTCAGTCCTCTATCAGTGAGCTTTATGAGACTCAAAAAATCCGCCCTGCCATGCAGCCTAAAGTAGAGCTGGCTGATGCTAATGCTGTGCAGGATACTGCTGATATTAAAGACATAGAGATAAAGGTTTCCCTAGAAATACTGCCCTCTGTGACTGTCAATGACTTCTCTAAGATTTCCATAGAAAAGCCTGTTGCAGAGGTAGCTTCTGACAAGATAGATGATGCTATTTCGAAAATAGCAAAAAGAATGCGCAAGCCTGAGCCTGTAAAGGATAACCGCACTGCCGTTATGGGCGATATTCTTGTTATAGACTTTGACGGCAGCGTCAACGGTGAAAAGCACGAAGGCATGAAGGCTGAAAATCATAGACTGGAGCTTGGGACTAAGTCTTTCATCGATACCTTTGAAGACCAGCTTGTGGGAACAAAAGCCGGCGATAAAAAATCTGTGAAAGTTAAGTTCCCGGACAAATATCATGCTCCTGACCTAGAGGGCAAGGACGCTGTTTTCGAGGTTTCGGTTAAGAAAATTCTGGAACATGCGCCTGTTGAACTCAATGATGCTTTAGGAAAAGAACTGGGGTTCCCTAGCATTGACAAGCTGAGGGAAAAAATTTCCGATGACATGAAGGCTGACTATAACAGAATGAGCCGTCTTGTTGCCAAGCGTTCTCTTATGGACGAGCTGGCTAAGGAGTATGTTTTTGATATTCCGGAGTGTCTTTTGAATTCCGAGTTTTCCGGAATCTGGAGACAGGTTGAAGAGAGCATGAAAAACAACAGCCTGCCGGCAGAAGACACTGGTAAATCTGAGAAAGAGCTAAGAAAAGAGTACACTGATATTGCAGACAGGCGTATTCGTTTAGGGCTTTTGCTTGCTGAAGTTGCAAGGCAGAATAAAATAGAGGTTACTCCGGAAGAGCTGCGTTCTGTTCTTATGAATGAAGTCCGCCGCTTCCCGGGTCAAGAGCAGAGAGTCATAGATTATTACACTAAGACGCAAGGTGCATTAGAGCGTCTTAAGACTCCTGCTTTAGAAGAAAAGGTTATTGATTTTATTCTGGAAAAAGTTGATTTGAAGAATAAGACGGTTTCTTTTGATGAGCTTGTGAAGCTGACAGAGGAGGAAAATTAGTGTGGAGTGTGGAGTTTTGCCGTAAATGGGGTTCGCTGATTTTGCGAGTCCCCTACTCTTTTATGATACTGCTTTTAACCGGCATTTTTTCTATTTGTTTTGCCTTTGTTTTACAGTACTTTTTTGACGTAGCTCCTTGTCATCTTTGCCTGCTGCAAAGGTATCCTTTTGTTGCGGTTGCAATTTTTGCATTTATAGGCTTAATAATTCATTATATGCGTATCAGTGCGCCTTTAAAGAGAAATATTTGCCTATCTTTGCTGGTTCTGTGCGCTCTTAGTTTCCTTGCAAGTCTGGGGCTTGGCATTTTCCATTCCGGCGTTGAGCTTAAACTCTGGCAGAGTCCTCTTCAATGTGCTGCGTCAGATGTTTCTTCTCTGTCTATCGATCAAGTCCGGGAAATGCTGATGCAGACAAGTGCCCCTCGCTGCGATGAAATACGCTGGACTTTCTTAGGGCTGTCTTTGGCTAATTGGAATATTCCTTTCTCTATCTTTATGTTTTTGTTCACTTTGCTGGCATTTCTCGTGGAGAAGGGGCTTGCCGCCCGTAGCAAAGCGTAAGGGGGTGTATTTCTTTGCCCTTCGGGCAAAGAAATACTGGGTAGTTTAAGTGCTTTGCAACATTAAAAGTTTTTAAAACACTTGGACGCCGCAAAAATTTACATGTATTGTGAACATAAGGCTGGGGAGTACTGTCATGTTGGACTAACAACAGAGCAAGAGGGTTGGTTCGAGAACACCGTATGGTCTATCTGTGGAGATTCGCTAGACTTCCCTCCGGAGTGTCCGTATAAAGACCCAAGAAAATGCAAAAATTTCACCCCCCAAAAACCGTTTGTTGTACAACTATAATATATGCAAAATTGCTGGCGAACGGTACATATTCCCCTCTCAAATCTCCACTCTTTTTTCAAATTTGGCACGCTATTTGCTTAGTATTTTTTAGTTGTTATAACTCTAAAACATTAAGCGAGGTCTTTCATGTCTCTTTTCTCTGCTCTCGGTGTCGCCGTTACAGGTCTAAACGCACAATCCCAATCAATCGGCAATATCTCCGATAACTTAGCCAATGCCCAGACTACCGGCTTTAAGACCATTTCTACTTACTTTTCCGATATTGTTACCGTGTCTAATGCCGTAAGAAATAATCCCGGCGGCGTGCGCGCTGCTCCTCATTATCATAATGCTTTGCAGGGTACTATTGCGTCCACAGATACTATAACAAATCTTGCTATCTCCGGAGACGGCTACTTTTGCGTAACTTCCGCCAGAGTTGATACTGCCGGCAAAATACTTTTCGATGGTGCCGCTTATTATACCAGAGCGGGCGACTTCATTATAGACAAAGACGGCTTTATGGTAAATAGTTCCGGCTATTATTTATTAGGCTATAAAATTACTGACGGCATTACTAATACTGCCTCTACCGAACCTATTCAGATTTCCGCTCTTTTAGACAATCCGGAAGCCACTGTTAATGTTAATTATGTTGCTAACTTACCGGCAGGACAAACAGCCGATTATCAATCTACGCCTTCCACTGTTACAATATATGATGCTTTAGGAGCTACTCACCAAGTTAGCATTGTTTGGGCTCCTGACAATGACGGTGCTACTCCTCCTAATGTTATTATTAATACGTGGGTTGCTACTGTAACAGTCCAAGACGGCTTAGGACTTGGTACAGATTTCACAACTAATTTTACAGTCAAGTTCCATGAGGGCCCTAGTGTCACTGGTGGTCCCGCCGGTACTATTGAGTCTATTACTGGTCCCGGTGCAGCGACTGGCGGAATAGGAGATCCTGCTTTTGTGACCTTGCCGGGTCTCACATTCCCCGGCGCAGGCTCTCAGGACATAAGTCTTAACCTCGGGCATTTCGGTGTCGCTACCGGATTAACACAATTTGCCAATGCCAGTGAAACTGTTTCCGTGACTTCAATCTCTCAGGACGGTCTTGGCGAAGGTTCTTACAGCGGTATAGAAATAGACTCTCTTGGCATCATTTCTATTCATTACACAAACGGAAGTGTCAGAAAAATATATCAAATTCCCGTAGCAACCTTCAACTCGCCGGACAATCTCCAAAGACACAGCGGCGGTATTTATACTGCAACTATTAACTCAGGTTCTGCGAATTTACGGACTCCGGGCTCTAATGGCTCCGGTCTCGTTATCAGCAGCTCTTTGGAAGCGTCTACCGTAGATATTGCCACTGAGTTTACCAAAATGATTATGGCTCAGCAGGTATACTCCGCAAACGCTAAGGTTGTTACTGTTACAAATGATATGCTTGGTACTATAATGCAGGCTGTTCGCTGATTTTTGCGTTGTTTTTTGCGTTATATCCGTGTTATTTAAGGAAAAATTAGTAATTACCTTGTTTCATAGGGGTGTTTCTTATTATGTTTGTAAAACTTAAGGGTTGAAACCATGTCATTAACAGCTGCTCTTTCCGTTGCTCTAAGCGGTATCAAGACAAGTACTACTGCTGCGCAAATCATATCCGGGAATATAGCAAACGCTCAAACAGAGGGTTATACTAAAAAAGGGCTAAGTCTTTCCGCAGTATCTCTTGGCACTGACATAGGCGGCGTGCAAATCTCCGGCTATACCAGGGTCACGAATGCTGTTCTGCAAAGAACTTTGTTCAATGCCACTTCCAGCGAGGCTAACTTAGGTATGCTTAACGGATACATGATGCAGATTCAGTCAATGCTGGATTCTACCGGCGATCCTCCTGCCCTGACTTCCACGCTGAATAATTTTCAGGCTTCGCTGATAAAATACTCTTCAGATCCCAGCAATGAAATCATAGGGCGGACTGTCGTTGCCGAAGCTAACAATTTTGCAAATACTATCAGGTCTATTTCCAATCAGCTTGCGACACTGGAACGGGACGCGAAAAGCGATATGACTACTTCGGTCTCGGAGCTGAATGTTCTTTTGCAGCAGGTTCAGAATATCAATGACAAGATTACCGCTACTCTTGCCCTCAAACAGCCTATCGGCAACTTGCAGGACGAGCGCGATGTGCTTATAAGCAAAATTGCCGAAGTCGCCTCCATAAACGTTTTAGAAAGACACAACGGTCAGATTGCTATTTACACTAACAGCGGCTTGGCTCTGCTCGATGGACAGCCTCAGAGGTTTTCCGTAGGAGTGGACGGAGTTACTGTTATGAACGCTGCCGGTTCGGATGTTACTATTGCTCTTACAGGCGGCAAATTGCAGGCTATAACCGCTTTTCTTTCCGACACCGGCGAAATTGCCCAGCTTAAATCTCAGCTGCAGAACTTAGTCCTCATGTTCGTTGCGGAGACTCCAAGCGGAAACAGCTTTGCAGATGTTTATAATGCTGCCGGTATTAAGCCCGGAGAGCTGCCTGACAGCTTCTTCAAAGCAGTTATTGATCCTGATACCGGATTGCCCAATATTGCCACCTTCTCTGTAAATCCAGACCTGCTTAACGGTACTTTTTCTATGAAGTCTACGGCTGCCACTGATTTAAACAATGTTCTTAATTCTACGAACGCTGCTATTGTTATTATTCCGGGTACTCCTCCTACCTATGACACTTCCGATACTTTCCAATCTATCGGTCTCAATGTGAAAACTCAGACCTTCTCAGGCATCACCGCTACTATTCTTTCCGGATTCCAGCAGATTGCCAGCAGCATACAGATTAGGCATGAGTCCGTTGCCACTCAAAAACAATACTACAGCATCACCCTGTCCAATCAGACCGGAGTTAATACTGATGAAGAGCTTATAAATTTGACTAATTGGCAGAACAGTTATGCTGCTTCCGCCCATGTTGTTTCTGTTATTCAAAAAATGCTTGATATTCTGCAAAATATGGTTCGATGATTTAAACCTTCTACTTATGGTGATTTGCCATGTATCTTTCTTCCGTCAGTAACATCAGTCTTGTTAAAGATATGACTTCTAATTTGCTGGGTCAGCAAAGGACTCTCCATTTGCTTTCTAATCAGCTTTCTACAGGCGTCAAGTCTAATAATCTTACGGATTATTCTCCTACTGAAGCGAAAAGGCTGCTGAGTTTGAGCGCAGCCTTGTCGCAGCGGGACGCTTATTTATTTTCTATTAACTCCGCAAGAGACAACATGTCTTTTTACGAGGTCACATTGACGCAGATAAGCAAAATTTTAGACCTCGCCATTAGTTTCTCTTCCAATAATAATGTTTATTCTGCTTATACCGCTAATACTATTGCCACTCAGGCTACCGGTTATCTGGATTCTTTGACCGCTCTTTTCAATCAGACTATCGGCGGTAAATTTGTATATTCCGGCGCTAGGTATAATACTGCTCCCGTAGCTAATCTGGCTACTTTGCCTCCGATTACTCTTCCTCCGGACCCTCTTGTCACCGATCCTGATTTGCCTCCTTATGATTCCGAGTATACTTCACTGGGTGTTAATCCTTTTGCCTATGTAACCAGAAAGGCTACTATTGATGAGAATTATGTTTTAGATTACGGCATTACCAGCAATGATCCCGTCTTTCAGAAAATAATTCAAGGACTGCGCTTTATGCAGGCGGCAGGCAATGCTACTAACGAGACTGATTACCGTGCTAATTTGGATGTTGCGGTTTCTTTGCTGCGAAGTTCCGCACTGGAATTACAAAAACTGCATACCACTGTTATCGGCAATGACTATTTAGCCAACAGCCAAAAGACTTCTCAGATAAATATTATGACGAATCTTACTAATCAGCTTGCATCTATTCAGCAAGTTGATAAAACAGAGGTAGCTGTCAGAATCCAAGACATGACCGCTAATATACAGGCATCTTATTCCGTTACAGGCTCTTTGTTGAAGCTTTCTATTTTGAACTACTTGTAATTTCTATTATTTCTTATTCTTTATACGGAGCTTTGGCTATGCGTCTTCTTTCTTCTTTATCCCCTGTTTCTCTGCGCTATGTTGTTGCTCTTAGAGGCTATCTTGCCAGCAAGTCTGCGGACGGAAGCTTTTCTTACGCTGATGCTGCCTGCCATAATCCAGAGGCTTTGGCTTGTTTGGCTGCCAGCAACCCGGACGGCGTGTTTTTTGGCTTCATTCAGGACAATTCTTTATATCAGGCTGCTCTTAATTTAGCTAAATCCAGAAAAGTTTCCAACATCACTTTCTTTCATGGTTCTGCGTCTCAGATTCTGCACAACATTAATTCTAATGCTGTTTCTTTGCCTCAATTAGATTTCATGACTGCTGATGAAACTGTTGTTCCGTTATCTGCTGACGATCGTATTGCTATATTCAACATTGCTGACAAATGCGTTAAGCAAGGCGGTATTTTTGTTACTGCTTATAATCTCTATTCCGGCGACAGCGACCTTATTTCTTTAAAATTTTTAATTCAGCAATTTGCTCCGGAGATGACCGCTGCCCAGAAATCTGAATTTCTCTTGGAACTCAAAGACTTAGCCTGCATTTTACTGTCTAAACACCCCGACTTGGAGAAGGCATTGGATAAAGCTATTTCGGATAATTCTCCTCAGTCTTTCTTCTTTTTGTTCGAAGGTGAGGCTGTTCAGTCTAAGAGCTTTGACACTTTAGTTGCAGCTTCCGCCAGAAACTTTGTTTACGGAGGAGACACAAGGTTACAGCGCAATTTCGTTGAATTCTCAGTGCCTAAGCGTGCTCAGAATATTGTAGTTTCCTGCAAGGATAATCTGCTCTATGAAGCTATTAAGGACGTTGCTTTGAACTCCTCTGCGCGCCATGACATTTGGATTAAGCAGCCCTCTTCTTATTCTTCAAATCTCATAGAGCTGTTCGGCAGCTGCGCTTACGGTTTGATTGATCATAATGAGATTGTTCCTCAATCTTTCCTTATGAACGGCACTTCTATTGATTTGTCTTCTCCTATATTTCAGAATATAACAAAGATTATGAAGATACTTCCGGTAGGAATCGGCGATGTGCTTTCTCATGAGCTTTGCCACGGTGAGACTCCCGAGCGTATCCTAGAAGTTTTTCAGCTTCTGGTCGCCTGCGGATTTGCGGTTCCTATGAGAGGTTCTAAGGAGGCTATTGTGATAGAGAACAAGTCTTCTTTGAAGTTCTCCGGTCCTTACAATCCTTTCTTGGCGGAAACAGAAATCACAGGCAGGGAAGTTTTATTATCGTCTCCGGTAGCCGGCTGTCCTATTGTTATTTCTGCACGCGAGGCTTTGGTTATGCAAGCTTTGCACAGAGTTGGATTTGCTACTGTAATTGATTATATGCTGCCTGTTTTACAGCGTCTTTCTTACACGCCTTTTTCCTTTGATATCTTAGGAAGTGAAGCTGTATCTGAAGATCTTGCACGCAACATGGTGATAAGCGTTGTACAGTCCAATCTTATCGAGTGGTACGCATACGCTCTTATGCACACGGAAGATTAGAAGTTTGCTTTTCAATTAACCTGCGCATTATACAGCGATGAGTACACAGATCCCCGCTTTCTGATAAGTTCGTCATGCGTGCCTGTTTCAACAATTTCACCATGGTTTACAACCGCAATTTTATCTGCGTTTCTTATAGTTGAGAGTCTGTGTGCTATGACAATAACCGTCTTGTCTTTCATAAGATTGTCTATTGCAGCCTGAACAACCGCCTCCGACTTGTTGTCAAGCGCAGATGTTGCCTCGTCAAGCACCACTATAGGAGCATTTTTCAAAAATGCTCTGGCAATGGCAACACGCTGTTTCTGACCGCCGGACAAAAGAACGCCGCGCTCGCCTATTACGGTATCCAGCCCCAGAGGCAAAGACGCAACAAACTCGCTCAAACACGCGGCTTCAACAGCCTGCGTCAGCTCTTTCTCAGTTGCATCATGCTTGCCAAGCAGGATATTTTCCCTCATCGTGCCTGAGAACAGAAAATTATCCTGAAACACAACCGCTATGTTGTTTCTGAGAGACTTGAGCGTAACGTCTCTTATGTCTGTCCCGTCTATGGTAATAGAGCCGCCCTTTATATCGTAAAAACGAGGCAAAATATTTGCCATTGTTGTTTTGCCTCCGCCGGAATTGCCTACAAGCGCAACAGTCTGTCCTACGTTTATTTTTAAGCTGACTCCTTTAAGCACCGGTCTGCCCTGCTCGTACTCAAACACAACATCTTTGTATTCTATAGTGCTGTTTACGCAGTCAAGAGGCACGGCTCCCTCTTTATCTTTGATCGCAGGGACATCATCAAGCAGAGAGAAAACCCTCTCCATTGCCAACAAAGACATCTGGATCGCAGTAAAGTTGTTGCCCATTGTTTTAACAGGCTGATAAAGCATTATGAGTGCGGCTAGGAAAGACACAAAATTGCCGGGAGTGATTTGTTGATTGACGATAAGGTAAGTGCCGAGCCAGATAACCAGAGCAATTCCCAAAGACACAATAAAGTGCATCATAGGGCTCAACATTCCGGTTTTTCTAGTCATCTTCATGCTTAGCTTGAAGAGCGTCTTCAGAGTATTGTCAAATTTTTCTCCCTGATAATCATGCAGATTGTAAGAGGATATAGTCCTATTTCCTGAAAATGTTTCGTTATAGTGAGTTACTATGAATCCGCCTGTAGAAACAGTCTTATCCATAATCTCCTTGATTTTCTTTCTGACCTTGGTAAGGGGAAACAGTGCTATGAACAGAATAGTTACTGCAACTATGGCAAGCTGCCATGAATTCCAGAACAGAACAGCTATCAGAGATATAGACGCAAAGAGCCTAGTCGTAAAAAGCTTTACATTGCTGAGCAGTCCGGAACAGGCAGCATCTACATCATTGTTAAAGCGAAAGGCTATCTCACCTGAATTGCGTTTATCAAAAAAAGCCGCATGATATGTCATCAGCTTGTGAAAGAGGGTTTGTTTTAAGTCAATGGCAATTCTGTTTCCTACCCATGTATTAAGATACGTAGCGCAATAATTGAGCATACTCTGTGTAAAGCTGAAGCCTATTATGAGGAGCGGTATCCAAGCAGTTGACATATTGAAGTCTTCGCTCTGGAGCATGACAGTGTCCATGAAAGGCTTCAAAGACCATGCTATAACAGCGTCCATAGAGCCGACAGGTATAGTAATAAGAACAGCAATCAAAGCCCTAAACCAGTACGGCCGAACATACGGCCATATGTGGCTGTAGTTCTTAACCATATAGGCATTCTTTATTTTATTGCGTATACTGATTGACATAGCGGGTATAATACAAATTTTTTAAAAAATAGATAGAAATATTTTATATCCTGCCGTAAATATCTTCATAGCGGATAATATCATCTTCGCTTAAGATATCGCCTCTTTGTACCTCAATAATCTCAATATCTTTTTTAGAGGGATTTTGCAGTGAATGAGGGGCTTTTACAGGTATATCTATGCTTTTGCCGGGTTCTAAACTATGTTCCTGCCCGTCAAGCAGCACCTTTGCAATGCCTGAAACCACAACCCAGTGTTCGTGGCGGTGATTGTGCGATTGTAAAGATAGTCTTTGACCGGCGTTTACATGGATTCTTTTGACAAGAAATCCTTTGCCTCTGTCTATTTCAGTATAATAGCCCCAAGGGCAGTAAATAGTTTTATGCACACAATGCGCATCGTTATTTTGAGCACGTAAAGTTTCGTAGATATGTTTTATGTCCTGTGAACAGTACTTTTTACACGCAAGGACCGCATCTTCTGTTTCTACGATAATAGTATCTTCCAAACCGATTGCTGCAACGAGTTTTGAAGATGAGTAAACAAGCGAATTTTTAGAATCTTTATCCAATACAGAACCTACAAGAACATTTCCATTAATATCTTTTTCATTTGTATCATAAAATGACTGCCAAGAACCCAAGTCATTCCAATCGCTTTCAAATTTAACCAATGCGATTTTGTCAGATTTTTCCATAACCGCATAGTCTATAGAAATACTCGGCATTTTTTCAAACTCAGCGCATGGTATTTCGTTAGATTTATCAAAATCTATGCTCTTGGCAATTTCCGCTATTTCAGGCGCAAAGCGTTCAATTTCATTAAGCAAAACAGATACTTTGAACATAAACATACCTGTATTCCAGAAATATGTGCCTTTATCTAAATATTTCTGTGCAGTTGCAGAATCAGGTTTTTCAACAAACTCTTTTACTTTGAAATCCGGTGTAACATTGATATAGCCGTAACCTGTTTCAGGATAATTCGGCTTTACACCAAAAGTTACGATATAGCCTTCTTGTGCAAGTTTTTCGCCTTTTTCAACTGTGCTTTGGAATAGTTCGATATTTTTAATCAGAGAATCAGACGGGACAACTAAAATTATTGGGTCGCTGCTATCACGCTGTGTGATGAATTTTGCCGCACATACGATAGCAGGCGCAGTGTTTTTAGCAACAGGCTCTGCCAGTACTGTTGTTTCACCCAACTGCATTTTCACGTTTGCTAGGTGCTTTGCATTGGTAATGCATATAATATTTTCCGGTTTGATGAATGTTGCCAAACGCTCGAAAGCTGACTGCAAAAGGCTTTTGTCCGAGTTGATGTTCAGAAACTGTTTCGGATACAGCTCACGCGAAAGCGGCCAAAGCCTGCTTCCAGAACCTCCGGCCAAAATCAACCCGTAGATGTTCATAATATCTCCTTCGGCTTCATCATCTCTTCTAATCTGGCAATGACTTTTGCAGCTACGATTTCCCAGTTGCATTTCTCAGCAAGAAGTTTTTTTCCAAAATCCAATGACTTCTTACATAGCTCAGGGCTGTTATAGATTTCAATGATTTTAGCAGCAATATCATCAATGTCAAACGGATTACACTGGCATTCAGTAGCGGTTATCTCAGCCACAGACGAATTGTTAGATGCTATACACGGAGTATTTGCTGCATACGATTCCAATATAGGCATACCCAATCCCTCATAAAACGAAGCGAATATAGTCGCCCGGCAGCTTTGCAGCCAGTCGGCTATTTCTTTATCAGTAGGACGGTAGCCGTCCGGCTGTAATATAATCTGTTTGCCGATTTCTATGCCCGGAAATTTAGTTGGAACCTCTTTTATAAATTCATCATAATCATTTTTTTTATCATCTGCAAAAGTAGTGCCGAACACCAACCTTGCGTCCTTTGGCAGTTTGCCCGAAAGATAGGCTTTAGAGAATGCTTCTATAGTTCCTTTTACGTTTTTGCGAAAATTTCCCCCGAGCAAAGTAACAAGGTCATTGTTTCGTTTTTCATAGTCATACTCGCATGCGTCTTTGGAAAAAATATCGCTTCCGGAAGCACCGTATATGACAGTGATTTTGTCATGCGGAATATCTAAGATATTCATCACGTCATTGGCAGTGCATTTTGAGATAGTAAAAATATGATCGGCAAGAACTATGTTATGTAAAGCAACTTCAGTACGAGCAAAACCTTTGGCATACTCCCAACTATATATAACAGGAATCAAATCATGTACTAACCCGACTCGGTATCTTGCACAGGATGCACGCTGTATGTTGTTTGCTATGACAGACATATACAACCTGCTGCGCAGCTCCGGTTCAAAATAAAAATCGTAAACCGAACAATCGCTTAATTGGTCCAAAGATGTTATGTTGTGATTTTTATAAAATTCTTCTCCGTCAAACTTATAGTCCTTGTCTTTCAGGAAATCTATCCGGATTTTGCCGGTTGCTTCCATGGCTTTTAATAGATTCAACCCAAACCTGCATATGCCTCGTTGAGAGGTTGACAGTAAAGAACTCAACGGCACGAGAAGAGTAATTTTTTTATTTTTCTCATCTTCTTTGAAGTTTTTATCGATTTTTCTGTTTTCATTAGCGCGCAGAGAATACCGTATCCGTGCCAATTGTTTTTGAGAGAGCGAGACTGATGCTGAGGAGCACGCACTAGTATTTCCCCTATTTTTTTGATAGATTCTAAAACCAAAGAGAGAAAAATCAACACGAGCAGCAGTTTTCTGTTTAACCAAAAACGGCTTTCCTAAAAAGAAATACGTCTTGTTCCAGCTAAGATATCTCTTTTTGGTGAATAGTTTCATGATCTAGTTCCTTGACAGTTTTTTCTTATAGTCGAAAAGAGAAGGGGGTGGCAAACGGAATTTTAGACAACCATCTCAATCTTTTTTAATCGCAATATTTCCTTCAGCAAATTATTATCCAATAAAACCTCGTTCGCTCTCTTCTCTTGCCAGATAGCAACTTCACTCTGTTTGACAGGAATAATTTTACTTGTATCCAAACTGTATTTCTCGGCAATCTTGATCGCCAAATCATATTTTGACACCGCATAGTCGCCGGATATATTGACGATTTTATGTTTTTGTGCTTCGGGAGTGTTTATCAAATCGATAATCAATCTTGAAGCCGTATTAAAATCAATCATAGTCCTATAGACATCAGCAAAGAATTCCATTTCTATGCCGTTTTTTAAATTTTCCAATATCTCATCAAAAAAATGTTTTTTGTCGGGGGCTAGGCTTACACCGGTCATTACGGACAGTCTGACGACATTGTATTTGAAGGAATTAACAATTTTTTCGCATATAATCTTATGTTCGCCATATTGGTTCATTGGTTCTGTCGGAGATTCTTCCGTATATTTTCCATCTCTATTGAATACCATATCCGTAGAGGTAAAATATAGTCTCGATATGTTTTCCATATGGTACAAAAAATTAGACAGACCAATCACATTGACATTGAAAGCGGTTTTTGTTGTTTGCAAGTCCAGATTGTTTTTTGTGTTAAAATATACGGCAAGATAGATTACCTTTAGATCCTTCTCGTTTTTTACAACATTATTTAATTTTTTCACGCTTTCTATATCGGTAACATTGCACTCCAGCCATTTGACTCTATTTTCTGCCTTCGCATCATCAATATTTTGTATGTCAACACACAAAACATCATCACCAGTCATCTCTAGAATATTTTTTCTGAGATAAGAGCCTAAAAAACCATTGGCACCAACAATCAAAAACATGCTTTTTCCTTTATAAGATTGACTTCAGTACGATAGTGGGTACTAGCTCCCTTTTTCATCAGACCAAATAATTTTATTTTGCTATACCAAAAACGCGCCGCATATTATCTAATGATTCCGTTTCGTCTTTTGTACGCAGAGATTTTAGATTTTTGATATATTTATCATATTCTTTTTCAGTCATGTTTATACAACGCAATAAAGCATCATAAAGTTCATTCTCTTTATGAAGGATAGTATTCGTGCTATCCATCTTATAAGCCGCAGCTATTTCCTCATGCATTATCATTGGTTTCGCAAAACCTACTGAAAGTAGATGGTTCCCGGAAACTCTGTTGTACAGATATTCTGTCATTTTTTCAGAATGTTGCCCGGACATAATAAAATCTGAATCATTCAGTTCATCATACAACTGAGGATAAGTGGTCTTTCCTTTAAATTCAATAAAAGGCAACAATTTATTTGGAGGATTAAAGGCATAATCCATAGTCCTCGTTATTAGGACGATTCTAAAATCCGTAATTCCATTGTCCACCAGCTTACATAAGCTATCTATAACAGAGTCTATGTGGCGAACCGTTTTTATAAATGCACCAGATAGAAAAAACTTGATTATTCTGTTTTTCTTATGCTCAATTACAGAGGAGCCGTATTTTGTAGCACTTATAAAAGGAAGCCTGCGTCCTAAAATTGGAAATTTAAAAAGGACAAACGCATCATTAAGCATTCTATTTCTCAATTCTTCAGAAAACATCAATTCCTTAGTTGCGTGATGTAGAATGAAACGCACGTTATTTTTATAAATAATTTCATCTAAAATATGGTACAATTTAAACAATAAATTATTATCATGATCCCATGCTCTTGCAGTATTTAGGAGTATCCACTTATATCTAACTAAATTTTGTGCAAAATCTTCTGACTTTAATATCCCTATGTTGCCGTTAAAAACACGCACTTTATCTTTTGAAAAATTCATGCAAGAAACGGCTTCATGAATAATGTTCTCCGAAGACAAAACAATATCAACATTATACCCTAAGTCTAAAAAATATGAAATCATGCATGCTGCTACATCGCCGTGTGATTCGGTAACTTCTATAATAAGAACAGTATTTTTTTTAATCTGAGCATTAATTAAGCCTTTTATATCAAGCATGGTTTCTAACGTTTGCGTATACAAGGTTGACTCACGCATGCGTTTGCATATTCTGATACCCAACAGGTAAGTGCGGGTACACCCATCTTTTCTCCTTTTAGACAAAAGAGGCACCCCTAAAAAGTAATATTTCCTGTTGCCGTTCAGATATTTCTTCTTGACAAGCAATGACATTTTATATTTTCCTTTTTCTTCTTTTCATTATATTGATTTGATTTTGAATATAGGTATTATGTTGAATAATTTATAAACTGCCTTATTACCTTTATTTTTAATTTTTAAAAACGTAATAAAGCCAAACAACTTTATAATTTTGTTTGTGCGTTTTATTTCGTAGCTTCTGTTTAGCATGATAGTATGATAATTAAATTTGTTCAAAAGTCCCTCATAGAACGGTGTCATTTTTGCGAAAAACCAAAAATTTTCAAAGTGCAGCAAAAATCTATTATTGTGAGAGTTTTTACAATATATCCATGGCTTAAACGGAGTTAAGTGTTGTAAAATCACATTTTGTTTTTCGTTCTCCAAATATTCATCTGTTATGTGAGGAAAATATTTTTTCACCTCATTTAGTCTATCAGACATATTATATCGGTTATTTAACAATTTATAATTGTTATTATTATAATATATACTGATAAGAGATTCTTGCATTATGAGTAGTTTTCCCTTGTATTTTCTAGCTATTTCAAGCATTTTTTCGGAAACATTATTTTCCCGCCATTTTTTGCAATCAATTAAGGCAACGCCTATATTAGGCATAATATGCTGTTTTGAGACTCCTAAATTCTCAGTTGCATTTCGAAAAAATCCCTTACCATAACCTATATCTGCTGCTGCTCCAATTTCATAGCCATTCAAATCTTCATTCCATAGTTTTTTTATATCGTCGAGAGCAATTACATCAGTATCTAAATAAATTGCTTTATCCAATTCAGGGACTAATTCCGGAATTAGCGATCTTGAATAGCAATCAACATAATTTCCTTGTGTATAACCTTCTAATCCTTCAAATTGCTTTAAATCAATCGGTATATACTCGATGGAAAAATTATTGAATTTCTTTTTTAAATTTTCCAATTGTTTTTTATTGAAACTATGAATTCCACAATCCAGTATATAAAAATTGATAAACGACTCTGTGTTATAACAAACGCTACATATAGAAGTTGCAAGCATACCTATTAAGTCATCTTGCCCCTCATAAAATACTGGTATGTTCGTTATTGACATAGAATGTGTCTCCTCATTTTCAAAAGTTTATCTACTGTCCTTATATTCAATAAAGCTCCAAGCAGGCATAGTCAAAAATATTGTTCACGTCCATTCTCCTGTAAATATATCTTTTGTTCCGTCTGCACGTTCAACGCATTTGTCGTAAAGAGCTATCATGCGAGTATCTTTTGCAAATGTCATTGAGTGGGAAATTAGGGGTTGGATTACGAAAAAGTCACCTGTTGTGAACGAATGATGTTCTGTTTGTCCGTCACGTTTTGCCGTTAGCTCCAGTTCGCCGTCTATTACATAAAATGCTTCACGAGTTTCTTTGTGATAGTGTCCGCCGCGATGTACGCCAGCCTTAGTCAGCAGGAAGTTTATCTGTTCCCAGCCAGCATGAGCAAGCTGGACTAGGCACCCTCTCTCGTCTGAGAATTCAAAATCGGGCTTCAATCGTTCAATCATCACAGCCTCCCCTTCTCTGCTCTCTCTATATCCTTTTCCATCATCATCTTCGCCAGTTCGGCAAAACGGACTTTAGGTTCCCAGCCTAGTTTTTGTTTTGTCTTAGCCGGATTGCCGAGAAGCTGTTCTACTTCGGCGGGGCGGTAGTATTTAGGATTGACTTTTACAACAATTTTTCCGGTTTTCTTGTCTGTACCGATCTCGCTATCTTCTTTGCCGGAAAATTCTATGTCCCAGCCGCAGGCTTTACCTGCTTCAAGCACAAACTCTCGTATTGAGTGCATTTCGCCGGTGGCTACTACATAAGTATCGCCCTCGTTCTGTTGTAACATCCGCCACATACACTCAACGTAATCGCCTGCAAAACCCCAGTCGCGCTGCGCACTAAGGTTTCCAAGTTCACAAGGCTTGTCGGTTTCTCCGACTACCATTCGCGCAAAGTGCGCGGTGATTTTGCGCGTCACGAATTCCTTGCCGCGGAACGGGCTTTCGTGGTTGAAGAGTATGCCCGAGCATGTGTAAAGCCCGAAGCTTTCCCGATAATTTGTTGTTGCCCAATGCGCCATGAGTTTCGCAACGCCATAGGGCGAGCGCGGGTAGAACGGAGTTTTTTCGAATTGCGGGATTTCCTGCACCAGTCCGAACATTTCTGATGTCGATGCCTGATAGAAGCGAGTCTTCGGCGAAAACTCCCGTATAGCTTCAAGTATGTAGAACACGCCCATACCGTCTGCTTGGGCAGTATAAATAGGCTCTTCGAAGCTGGCAGCAACGAAACTCTGTGCAGCCAGGTTATAGAATTCGTCCGGCTGGTACTTTTTAACTAGGCGGCAGATGTTTGAGAACTCCAGCAAATCGAAATCCACCATTTCAATCTGTTCGAGTATTCCGTGCTCTTTGAGCTTCTCGAATGTTTCAGTCGCACCGCGGCGGTATGCACCCAAAACTCTGTATCCTGTGGATAGGAGAAGTTTAGCAAGATACCCTCCGTCTTGTCCGGTTATACCTGTGATTATGGCGGTTTTTTGATTGCTCATGAAATTCTCTGTCTCATTTATTTTAAGTCCGTACTCTATAGGTTTTTACTTATTATTCAAGCATTTTTTCCCAATTATAAAAGTTACTGCTCTACTTTATAACCCACAAGAACCCTATACCCGGGACCTACTGCCAGTTTCTCTTCCGGAATTGGAATGAAGAGTTTAATGCGGTCTTCGGCTTCTGTTACTCTGTCTTTAGAAGAGAATTTGTATGTGACCTTCTCCAATCGTCTGAAAATAATTTCATCAACCGGGTCTACAACAGCCACGAAATAAGAAAGAGAGAACTTTTGAGATGCTCCCGCCTTCTCTCTCACAGCCGCAGAGGTTATTGTAAAATCAATATCTGCGCCTGAATCCTTGCCGTCTTTGTCATATCTGCAGCTTCCGTCTATTTTGAACATTCTGGCTTTTAACAGCAGTGGCTGAGATTCAGAGTCAGAAATCGCGCCTGTTATTCTTTCATTTCCGTAATATAATGCCTCTTTAGCCTCTCGCAAAATAGCGACCTGAGGACAAATCAAGTTATTTAATTTTATCTCCGGCTTGTTTTCCTGCAAAGAAGACGTAGAAGAAGAACATGCTGATAGAACTACCAGAACAAACAAAAGAATTATTTTTAGATTCATAAAACCCCCTAATTTCACATTTCACATTCTCTTCACTGCCTTCGAAATCTTATCATACGCCTCTTCAATATGATACTGTTCAATAGTAAGCGGAGGAAGCAGTCTTATGACATTTTCACCAGCCTCTATGGACAGCAGTTTTTCATTTCGTAAAGCAGCAGCAACTTCAGAATTTGGAACTATACACTCGATGCCCCGCAAGAGTCCTCTGCCTCTGACAGAACTGAACACAGAAGGATTCTCTTTTACCACAGTCTCCAGCATAATAGAAAACTTTTCGCTGGTATTGCAAACTTTCTGCATGAAGCCCGGCTCTGTCATTACATTTAGAACAGCAAGCCCAACAGATGTCGCCAGCGGATTGCCTCCGTAAGTAGAGCCGTGCGTGCCCTTAGTCATTCCTTGAGCAGCTTTTGCCGTTGCGAGACATGCTCCGATAGGAAAGCCGTTGCCTAATGCTTTTGCAACAGCCATAACGTCCGGAACGACTCCGTCCCACTCGTGGGCGAACAGCTTCCCGGTCCTTCCCATGCCGCATTGAATCTCATCAAAGAACAATAATAAATCGTTTTCATCACATAATTTTCGAAGCTCTTTCAAAAAGCCTTCCGGAGGCCGTTTAGCTCCTCCCTCGCCCAGCACCGGCTCTATCATGATTGCAGCAGTCTTATTAGTTATAAGATTCTTTATTGAACCTATATCTCCCCACTCTGCAAGGTCAAAACAATCTATCAGATTCCCAAACCCCCCTACCATTTTTTCTGTCTTAGAAGCCGCAATAGCAGTCATGCTCCTTCCATGAAAACAGCCTTTAAAACCTATTATTCTTTGTTTCTCCGGCTTTCCAACACTGGAAAAATATTTGCGTATGACCTTTACACAGCACTCCCAAGCCTCTACTCCTGAATTCTGAAAAAAAACAGTGTCAGCAAAAGTATTGTCTACTAACTTCTGAGCCAGAGTCTCAGCAACCTTCGTATGAAACACATTAGACACAGTCCATAAGGTTTCTGCCTGCTTTTTCAATACCTCTGTTATGCGCGGGTTGCAATGCCCTAAGCCCACTACGGCAACTCCGGCCACGAAATCTAAGTACTTGTCTCCTTTATCATCATATAAATAAGCCCCCTCGCCTTTTTCAAACCACAAAGGCGCTCTGTTGTATACCGGCATTATCACTGGAAAATCAGACATTTTTTACACCTTCAAACGATACCCGCTCTTAAACAATTTGTACGCACAGAAAAATAGCACTAAATTCACTATAAAAGCAATTGTCACAGACAATGCTATGGACGCATCAGAGACTCCCAGAAAACCTTTTCTAAATCCGTCTACGATATAAAAGCAAGGATTATACCAGCACAGAAACTGCCACTTTTCAGGCAAATCATGAACATGGTAAAAAGTGCCTGAAAGAAACGTAGCCGGCAAAATTATAAACCCCTGTATGGCAGCCATCTCTTCGAACTTATCGCACAATATCCCGAAGATAGTCCCCAGAACAGACAGCATCATAGTCCCCAGAACAGACAGCATCATAGTTCCCATAAGAGCAAAATAAATCGAATAAAACACATTACTCAGCGACACATCAATAAAAAACATCATGCAGAGCAAAACAGCAAAGCCTACCATAACTCCTCTTACTATGCCGCCGAGAGTATAGCCGATTGTAATCTCTAAAGGACTGAGCGGAGGCATAATAACATCGGCTATATTGTCATGCGCCTTGGACAGCACTATGGAGCCTATGGTATGCGTAAACGAATTCTGCATCATTGCCATCATCAGTATTCCGTACGCTATAAACGGCATAGCTTCTTCGTTTGCTTTTCCTATGATGAACTTGAACACTATGAACATCAGCATAGTAGAAATTACCGGCGCAATCACAGTCTGAACAAACACGTTAAGGCACCTTACAATTTCTTTTTTTGAAAATGTAATAAGCCCTATCCAATTAATCTGTGTTTCACTAGTCATGCTTTTTTCTCAACAATCCATAAGAGCTCTTTTACTTTGATATTTCTGTTGTTCAAATTGCGGCTTCCTCTGTACGTATTATAGTCCTGCTCCAAAAGCGATACCTTACCATACTTTTCCAAGATAGTCTTGAATTTATCGAACGGTATTATACCCTCGTTGTTGTACGATACCAATATATATTTGGCAGGAGTTTTTTCTATCAATTCGTCCATTGCTTCTATCGCAGGCTTTCTTTTGTTATATGCAGATCTCTTCCAGTCTTTTGTTATCCCGCTTATTCCGTCTTGAATTTCAACAGTTTCCTTCTCTTGTGCCAATATGTTCAGCATGAAATAATTAGAGCCGTACGGGTGCTGATTATAGGGCGGGTCGTAGTATGCTAAATCGTACTCTATATTTTTGTTCTCTTTGATGAACTCGTTTATATTGCTCTGAGACACAAAAACTTCACACTCTTCTTCGCTGAATATAGGCACAGATAGTTTTATCTTTTTCTTGATTCTTTCCAAGGCATTCTCGCCGGCTCCTCCGAAATGCCCTATTCCGTTCTTCTTGTGAAACCCTTTGAAAACTCCGGACGTATTCGTGCGTATAGACGCTTCCGTAATAAGAGGTGCTAAAAATAAATGCCGATTTTCCGGATTGATGTTTGAAAATATATACTTTTTTATTGTGTCCAGCACTCTGGCGTTCTGAGACGTATAAAAAACTCTCTCTCCGGGCTTTATATCATCGTCATTTTTCGGTGCGTAGTTTTTATAGATAAATCCTTCAACTAGAGGCTCCAAGCTGTTGAGCAGATCTATAGTCTCTTTTATATACTCCATATCCAAGAGAGACTTATTAGACAAAAAACATTTATTCACAACATACGCATATGCTTCTAGGTCATTAGAATACAACTCGGAAGCATGAGCTTTAAGCAGCCTTGACACAACTCCGCTGCCGGCGAAACCGTCCATAGCAGCCAGTTTTTTCTTGCCCAGCCTTTTTTTAACCGTCTCTATTCCGGTATTGATAAAAGGCAGCAATGCTCTTTTATTCCCGATATAGGTTATCAGGTGAGTGGTGTAGTATGGCGTATTAAATTCCAACGATTAACGTTTGCTGTACTGGAATCTGCGGCGGGCTTTGACTCTGCCGTATTTCTTACGCTCAACAATACGAGAATCACGGCGCAGGAACTTGGCAGCCTTCAATACAGGTCTCAGCTCCGGCTCAAAGAACGTCAGAGCCTTGGATATGCCGTGCTTCACAGCTCCGGCCTGACCGGATAAGCCTCCGCCTACAACATTGACTTCTACGTCAAATTGACCCAAACGTTCTGCAACCGAAAACGGCTGATTTACAACCATCTGGAGCACTGGTCTTGCAAAGTAGACTTCCAAAGGACGGCCGTTGACAGTTATCTTGCCTTTGCCGGGCTTTATGTAAACTCTGGCAACAGCATTCTTTCTTTTACCGGTCGCATAGGCGCGCCCTAAAGCGTCTATTTTCTTTACATGAACATGAGGCTGACTGCTTTCAGTCTTGACAACAATCTTTTCCTCGACAGCAGCCTTCACAACGACTTCCTTGACGCTGGCCAGAGAGCTTGCAGCAGGCTTAGGAGCTCTGGTTTTCACAACCTCGGTCTTTACAGATGCAGCAGCCTTAGGAGTCCTAGGCGTCTTTGCAGTCTTTGAAGAAGCAGCAGCTTTTTCTTTTTTGGGCTTATCAGTTTTAGTTTTTTCTGTAGTCATGATTATTAGCCCCTCTTATTCTTTGGATTTAGTGATGCGAAATCGACTTTTACTGGTTTATTGCCGGCGTAAGGATGTTCGGTTCCCTTACAGACTTTGAGGTTTGCGAGCTGACGCACGCCCAACGGTCCCTTAGGAAGCATACGCTCTACAGCCTTTTTAATGACGCGCTCCGGATGAGCACCTGCCAGCATGAAAGCACGAGTTCTTTCCTTAATTCCGCCCGGGTAGCCGGTATGATAATAGAAATTCTTTTCCTCTGCTTTGTTACCGGTCATCTTTACCTTTTCGGCATTGATGATGACGACATTGTCGCCGCAGTCTACAGAGGGAGTGAAAGCAGCAGTATGCTTTCCGCGCAGTCTTGTAGCGACAAAAGCAGCAAGCCTTCCCAATATGACTCCTTCAGCGTCTATGAGTATCCAATTTTTTTTGACATCTTGACAGCGCAGACTAAAGCTGGTCGACTGAACTGTTTTAGCAATACGAATTTTTCCGGACATAATGTCTCTCCTTACAATTTGAATTGAGAGTTATAATGTATTTTTTGACAAAGTCAAACAAATTCGCAATAAAACCCTATATTTTCTTATGTGGCATCATAATACCACATAAGAATGGAAAATGGAAAATGGAAAATTATAAGTAACATTTTGTCGCTAAAATTGTATTTTCTGCTATGACGGTTATATATAATGTGAAACTAATTTTCCATTTTCAATTTTCCATTGGAGCAAGAATGTGCGGAATAATTGGTGCTATCGGCAATAAAAACATAGTCCCTACTCTTATAGAGAGTCTGAAACGCCTCGAGTACAGAGGTTATGACAGCGCAGGCATAGCTGCTGTTGTTAACCATGATATACAAAGAAGACGCACTGTGGGAAAGATTTCCGAGCTCGCAAACTCGTTAGCCTCTTCTCCTATCGAAAGCAATGTAGGCATCGGACACACAAGGTGGGCTACTCACGGCAAGCCTTCTGTGGCTAATGCTCACCCTCACGCCAGCGATACGGTTGCGCTGGTTCACAACGGCATCATAGAAAATCACTCGTCTTTAAGGCATGACCTAGAGAAAAAAGGCTATGTTTTTTCCTCTGAAACAGATACTGAAACCGTAGTTCATCTTATTACTGACGAGCTGAAAAAAGGAAAGACTCCCCTGAGTGCAGTTAAAGACGCTTTGAAACAGCTGGAAGGCTCCTTTGCGTTCGGCATTATATTTAAGGATTCTCCGGACACTCTTATAGGAGCTAAAAAAGGCAGTCCTCTTGCCATAGGCAAGAAGGACGGCTGCGTTTTTCTGGGCTCTGATGCAATAGCTTTGTCTGCCGAGACTAACGATGTGATATACCTAGAAGACGGAGACGTAGTCGAGCTCAATGAGAATTCAATCACTATTTACGATAAGAACGACAAAATCGTAGAACGGGAACTTCACAAAAACGTCATCTCCGGCGACAGTGTCGGCAAAGACCCGTACGCTCACTTCATGCTGAAAGAGATATATGAACAGCCCATAGCCATATCTAAAACGTTTGCGTCTCTTATGACCAGCAACAGAAACATAGACGCTGCAAAAATTCCTGTTGATTGGAGCCGCATTTCAAAAATAACTATTCTGGCGTGCGGCACTGCGTCTTATGCAGGGCTTGTGTCAAAGTACTGGTTCGAGCAGCTTGCCAGAATTCCTGTAGAGTACGATGTTGCTTCCGAGTTCCGCTATCGTGAAGCCGCTATGGCTAAAGACGGACTGACTATTGTCATATCGCAGTCAGGCGAAACCGCAGATACTCTTGCGGCTATGAAGTACGCAAAGGAGCAAGGACAAAAGATTCTGTCCATAGTCAATGTGCTGCACAGTTCCATTGCAAGGAATTCCGATATAGTAATTCCGACTCTTGCAGGCGCAGAAATCGGAGTAGCTTCTACAAAAGCGTTTACTACTCAGCTTACTGTTTTGCTGATGCTGGCTCTGAACGCTGCGCAGAATAAAAATACAATATCTCGGAACGCACTACAGGAAACGCTTGCCGCAATAAGCGATTTGCCTGCTAAGATAGAAGCGGCTCTGCAAGAGTCGGATTCTATTAAAGAGATTGCGGAAAAAATAAAATCCGCGAACTCTGCGTTGTATCTCGGAAGAGGCTCCTTGTTCCCCATAGCACTGGAAGGCGCATTAAAACTCAAAGAGATTTCGTATATACATGCGGAAGGCTATCCTGCCGGAGAAATGAAGCACGGACCTATTGCGCTGGTAGACGAACACATGCCTATAGTAGTGCTTGCGCCGAGCGATAATCTTTTTGACAAGACAGCTTCCAATATTCAAGAAGTAGCAGCCAGAAACGGCAAAGTGATTTTAGTTTCTGACACCGAGGGATATAAAAAATTATCAGATAAAGCAGCCGATAGCATAATAGTACCTTCTGCTAATAAAAACGTATTGCCTATACTGTACGTTGTTTCGTTGCAAATACTGGCATACTGGTGCGCATTGAAAAGAGGAAACGATGTTGACCAGCCCCGCAACTTAGCCAAGAGCGTTACAGTGGAGTGATGAAGGTGCGGCAACAAAATTCTGTTTAATCTGTTTAGGAGGCACGCGGATAACCTTGCCGCAAATCGGATTGAACTCTTCATCGCCGTAAACCAGCCAAATAACATTTATGCCTTTAGTGCTTGCGTCCGGCATTTTTCCGGGCCTTTCGCCGTCCGTAAATATGATTTTATTTATATGCTTTTTAGGCGTGAATGATTTGACTGCCAAGTCCCAGTCCGTATTGCCCTTGCTTGGGATTTTAAAGTTATCAATATCTTTATTGGTTTTGATTTCTACAAATGGGTGGAAGCGGTGGTCAAAGCAGCCTACCCTCAATTTTGAATCTTTGAGAAGCGGTTTTAACTGGCGTAAAAACTCTCTTAAAAATTCATCGCTGACCGAACCGCTGGTGTCGAGTAAGACTTCGGTTTCAGCCTTATCTTCTTCGTCCCGTTCTTCTACGCGCGCCATAAAATCATTATCCGCATTAGAGCGGCGGTAAGACCAGCGGTATTGTTGGGTTTCTATAGTGCGCTTCAAAAGAGTTTTCCAATTAACTGCCGCATCGGACTCTCCGACTTCGCCGAAGGTGCGCGCACTCTCTTCTGCTGCATTTGCCATAGCGCGGTTTTTCTTACGTTTAAGGTTTTCCCGCGCTTCGGCAGCTTTGGCGGCTTTTTCCTTTTGGTTTTGCTCTGCAAAGCCTTTCTCGAATTCGCTGTCGTCCTGAGGCTGCTGTTCGCAAGCCTGTTTCTGTTTAGATTGTTCTTTGTCATGCTGTTCAACGGCTTTTTTCCAAATGTCATGATTATCGTGTCCGGCTTGCTTGTCCTTATTTTCTTCGCTGTCACCGCCGCCTTCGGAATTCTCTTCTTTTTCTTTAAGAAGTTTTTCATACATTTCTTCTGCGGACTTATTTATAGCCTCTTCCATATCAACAACGCCTTCTGGCATAGGCATGTTTTGGGTTTTGAGGATTTGATTTATAACCGCATCGGTCGCCGTATTCCACAAATCGTGGTCGCGGTCTTTGCTTCGCAGGATATGATTAAAAGCAGTGTGCATAACTTCGTGAGCATAAACAAACACCTTTTCTTCATGGGTCAGCGTTTCAAAGTACTTCGGAGAATAGTAAATCGTTTTACCGTCCGTGCCGACAGTTTTAACGGAATCATCGGCAACAGTTTTCAGTTTAGACATCTGCACGCCGAACAGCGGGAACTTGCGCAATGCAGCGTTGTGAACAGCTTCAATTTCTTTTTTCTGTTTTGTAACTTCCTCAGACGTATTTCTGAATAATTTGCCGAGTATATTCTGCGCAAATGTCATCAGCCGTATCTCCTGTCCGAAAAGAACGATTTCTTTCTTACAGCCGGCTCGTGCGGCATTTTCTGTTCAATCAGCAAAACGCGGTCATCGTCCTCTCCCGCCCATAGTGAATCAAACATCGTACAATTTTCAGCTCCAAGATGTTCTTTGATAAACTCGCGCACTTCATGGACTTGTTCTTCATCTGCATGACGCAGACTAAGCGCAAGCGCGCGCTGCGCATCAGGCATTTCCGGAATATCGTTGCTATTATATTTTCCGGACAAGACTTCCTCCAGCGACAGAGGCGGATTCTTAGCAAATTCCAAGAGGTGCCTTGCCATATCATTGCCGATTTTATTTGCAAATAATTCATGACGTAGGTCCCCCTCGTTGTCATAGACAATATCCGATACCTGTTCCCAGCCGCGCGGGTCTATTGCAAACTTTTCAGGCTCTTCTTCATCGTAATCGGAATAAAATGCTTCCGGATTATTTGCGATAAAAGCCGACACCAACGGATGCACGTTCAAACGATTTGGCTCGTCCGTGTGCGTGAAGCTTTTCTCACTTCCGTATTCCAGCCATTCCGGAATATTATACTCAAGATATATGTGAGCGTACATACGCCGGAACAAAGGAGCAGGCATATTATATGCGGCGCCGGATTCTTCTTTGTTGTTGCCTGCCAATACCACAACTGAATTCTTAGGCAGTATGCCTTTATTATTGCTGATAGACTTTTCAAGGGCGATGTGGAATATTAAACTTTGCGTTGTTTCCGGCACATTCGTTATTTCATCTATGAAAAGGACGTGCCTTTTGTCCGGCTCTCTATCGCACTTTTCAACCAACTCCGTATACCAGTCCGGAGGAACCCAAACGCCGCCCTCAACTGCGCCGCTTGGATAAATAACCTTGCCGATAACATCTTCTGGCAGTATGCCTTTCACAAGACGCAGTTTCGTAAGATTCCTGTCCGCCTGATAAACGCGGGCTGTCTTACCGATGCCTGACGGTCCGTGAAGCATAAAGGTTTTTCCGGTCTTAACATAAAAATCAATTTGTTCTTTGACAGACAACGGTTCTTCGCTAACGTTTATGCCGAAAGCAATGCGGCGCTTTGTATCTTCGTGTTTGCTATGTTCGTTGTCTTGAGTTATATTAAAGTTGTTTGACAGCTGCATTTGCGGCATGAAGTATTTGTCCAGATACTTCTTCATCTCTGTATTATCAAAATTGCCATTATACTTGATATGTCCGTCAAACCGGATGCCGGCAAATAAGCATTTTTTGGAAGCCCACACGCCTGTTGGGTCAGGCAGCCATTCAATGGGCTGAACCTCAACCCAATAGGCTTTTCCACTTTCCGCTTGTGTACCGTTGGAGAGCACGGAATCACTGTCCGCAGGCTTTCCTTCTATGCGTATATACTTTTTGCCGTTCAGAGTGTACTCGGGACACTCATAGGGTCTAAAACCAGTGTCGTAAGCATCAAGAGCCGCGGAATCAAAAGTATATTTCTTACCGGTTGTTTTTAATGAACCGTTTTTAAAGGCTGGTTCTAAAACAACGGCAATTACATCGGATACAATGTCTTGAGGATACTCGCCGTATTTGTAAATTCGTACGGTCTGCCCATCGGGCAGCCTTAACGCCCTCACTGCGTTCGGGCTGATGTTAGATGTATAAGATGATGGCAAAGCGGGGCGACTAGCGCCTTTACGCTCATTAGTAGGCGACCAGTCCTGCACGCCGCCTTAATACACGCAGCGCACGTCCCCATAAGCATCAGACGAGGCCGACCAAGATGGACTCGACAAATCGCCTTCGGAAGTCTTATAACCGGAGCCGCTCACCCACGCACCCAAAAGAACAGCTAAATCCGTAGCAGCAGCCTTTGTGCCGTATTTCTTGATAATATCAAGGGCTTTATCGCCCCATATCTGCTCTTCTTTTAAAAATATCGCTGTCATATCAAATTCCTATAAAATAAATAAAATATTACTGCATTATACCTTGCGTTTTTACTTTCATCGAGGGAATTTTCATACAAAATATGGTTAATTTAATATAGTTGTTGACAATTTGTATCCTGTAAGCTACAATACTTAAATAAAATGAGGAAGCTATGATAGTAGAAAGAACAGAAGTATTTGAGAAATGGTTCTCAGAGCTGAAAGATGATAGAGCAAAAACAAAGATAAATGCTCGCATTGACAGGATAGAGCGGTACGACTTTTTTTGGAGATTGCAAACCGGTTGGCAGCAAGGTTTTTGAACTCCGTATACACTATGGCCCCGGTTACCGTATGTATTTTTATCAAAAAGGTGAGCTTGTAATACTTTTGTTGTGCGGCGGCAGCAAAAAATCGCAGCGAAAAGATATTGAAGCAGCACAAAACATGATAGAACGAAAGGAAGATAAAAATGTTAAAAAAAGGCATTAAAACGAGCAGATGGAATATACTTGACTATCTGACAACAGAAAAAGAAATTGCCGGCTATCTTGAAGCGGCTCTGGAGGAAGGTGACGCTGCCTACTTTCTTGATGCTGTTGGCACTGTTGCAAAAGCCCGCAGCATAAATGAAATGGCAAAAAAGATGAATGTAAGCAGGGAAAGCCTTTATAAAAGTTTTGCTAAAAACAAAAAACCTCAATTTGCGACTGTCTTTAAGGCTATTGATGCGCTGGGTCTAAGGTTAGCTGTTGTGCCGAAAGATAATAGCACGCACGCCTAAACATTCCCCTTTGTCTTACGCCGTTTCAGGGCATTTAATTTGTTTCTGACGTATTTGAGGTCATTCGTACCTTTTAAATGCGCTCCGAACGAGTTTATCCTGATATTTATATAATCGTCATCAAGTATGCCCTGCAAATAATAATATGAAATTGTTTTCAAATAATGCCGCTGTCTTTCTCTGGAAGATGCGCGCAGGCTTTTTGTAATCTTGCCGCTGTGTGATAATTTATGATTGAACCCTAAGAAATCAATGCCGTTTTTGAGTTTGCCTGTCTGCGTTTTGTTGTTCAGCTTTAATTTCAGCTTCTCAGAACATACTCGCTCGATTTCCGCTTTGTATTTCTGCAAAAACGCCTTGTCTTCATGAAGCAGGACAAAATCGTCCATATACCGGACATAATAAGGCACGCGGAGCTTTTCCTTTATCAGCCTGTCTATCTCGTCCAAATATAACAATGCGAACCACTGGCTTGTCTGATTGCCCAGCGGCAAGCCGACAGTACCATGCGACCGTATGACCAGCTCCATGAACCACATTTCGTCCGCTGAAAAACCGCATTTCCGCAACTTGGACAACAAAATTGCGTGGTCGATACTCTGGAAGTATTTTGCAATATCGCACTTCAAAAAGTAAGCCTCGTTCCTTTGCGTATTGATATAAAGTTTCCTCATAAAGCCGTGCAGCCGTTTGATTGCAAATGCGGAACCTTTGCCTGTTCTCGAGGCTGCATTGTCGTGAATGAGCCGTTTTTCCAATCTCGGTTCTATGGAATTTTTACAAAAACACATCAATACAACCCTGTCTTTATAAGACAACGCCTCTATCAGCCGTTTCTTCGGGTCATATATGGTGAATGTTTTATATTTTCCCAATTTATACTTCTTATCAGTCAATGCCTTTATAAGTTTAATTATATTATGCCCAAGCTCTACCTCAAACATAATCGCTCCGCGTTTATGCTGTTTGTTCCGCCTGCACAGCTTGTGGGCGGACATAAAATTTTCAAACGAAAATATCTCTTTCAATTCCATGTTGTTTTTTTAATAAAAAAGAAGTGCCCAATAATACATTAAAACAAATTTGCGTCAATGTATGCGGCACTTCATAAAACGTATCCGCTTTTATTTCTTCCACCGCACCTGAGCAGTCTGCTGACAGCGGTTAGAAAAGAGAAGGCTTCCTTTGCTCTAAGCTCTGATGAATTTTGCTTAAAACTCATTTATCCGGCTTGTTTTTCAGAAACATTGCGGCTTTGCCAATCGCAATTTTTACGTTTCTTTTCAAGAGCAAATCGGGGCGACTAGCGACTTTACGTTTATTAGTATTATTCCAGTTCTTATCGCCGTCTTTATTCACGCAGCGCACGTTTTCATTTTCATTAGACGAGGCCGACCAAGAAGGACTCTCAGTAAATAAGCCTTACCTTGTTTAAAACCTTTCGGTTTCTAAATTTGTTTGTCCCTCCATTTCTCATTGTCGCTTTTCCTCCAAGCTGTTGCAAGGTTTATGGCATCGCCCAGTTGAATTGAAACCTGCTTATACTGCCGCCGGAGTATGCAGCCTGCATTCTCGGATAGCAGCGCAATATAGCCCAGCATTTTCAATTTCACTATCGCCTCGGATTGATATTGCTCACGCTTATTTTTATTCTCAAGCGTATCCTGCCGTATAAAGTTTGCTCTAAGCATGTCCTGTAAAGCCTCAAGGCACAAGTTTACCATTCTGTTTACAAAAATACTGCGAAAGCGCGCAGGGGATTTTTGAGTTATAACGACTATATAGGCACCCAATTTTTTAGTTTTGGTTATAACGATAAGATCGCTGGATTCTTCAGGGATTTTGGAAACCCGCTCCAATTCCGTATCTTTCTCTGCCGCAGCCTTTTCTATGGTTCTTGGTATTTTCAGGCTTTTGCTCCGGCTTAATCGGTTATAACGCATAGTTTCTGTTATACGCTCTTCATTTTGCTATTATAAAGTATGAGGTTCGGGTCAAAGGATTGGGCTGCTATGAGCAAATCTAACATGCCGGACACTGTGCCGGACTTAGGCATCTGAGGCAGAGATACCTGTTTGCCCATAGTGCCGCTGTTATTCACGGGTTTATCGTTCGGCACAGTATTTTTTGCCGTCATAGAAGACTTGCCGAATTTAGCGTCAAATCTGTCATATATCTGAGCCACAGACTTAAAAGAACCGTCTTTGTTATAGAAGACAGATTTATTAGCCTTCGCTGCCGCAGGCAGCAGCTCCGCTGCCGCGGCAGAAGGATCGGATTTCATAGCCTTCAGGAATTTAATCGCGCCCCCTGCCCCCAGAAAATGAGCAAGGTATAGTTCAGTTGCGCCTATGTCGCCCGAGAGGTTCTTTTGCAAAACCTTTTTATTTTCATTATCAAGATTAACAGACATAATAGACGCAATCTTAGGGTCGTTTCTTAATTCCAATATCGCTGCTCTTGCCGCAGGATCGGAAACAGTAAACCTGCCCTTAGGATTTTTAGTTATTTGAGAGGCTAATGACCCCAGCCCCGCGCTTTCGCCGTATTTGGAAACCATACTAAGCCACGTTTGCTCAGTGAATTGAAAAAGCCCTTGCGCAGAGCTGGTGGCAGCCTTGGCTTTCGGATTGAGGCTGCTTTCCTGAGTAGCTTTTTGCAGCATGAAAGAGAAATCGGCGTTCTTAACAGAGGCTACTGACTTGATAGCGGCCACGGCTTTCATCTTATCGGTATTGGAAGCCGCAGAAGACAGCTGAGAAACATTAAAGGAAGACAGAGCGGATTGTATGGCTATAGACAAAGGAATTCTCCGTTAGATTATAGAACAAAATACAATATGCAATTAGCGTGCCATTTTTAAAAATAGACAATTAGGCGAGAAAAACAATTTTCCATTTTCCATTTTCAATTTTCCATTCTATATTCCAAATTCTACACTAAATCACACAAAGGTACAAAAATGCCCTTCCCATACACTCCTCCTATCACTGAAATCAATTTTGTTCTCAATAGGCTAATCGGGCTGGAAAAACTCTCCACTCTGCCCGGGTATGAAAGCGTCAGCGAAGATTTAGTCTCCGCAGTTCTGGAAGAAGCGGGAAAAATCGCATCCAATGTGTTCGCTCCCATAAACGACACTTGCGATAAAGAAGGAGTCAAATTCGAAAACAACAAAGTCACCATGCCTAAAGGCTGTAAAGAAGCCTACAAACTGTTCATAGACGGCGGCTGGAACGGTATTCAAGTCCCGGAACATCACGGCGGACAAGGTCTCCCCGCTCTTATTGGCATATCCATAGCTGAAATGCTCCAAGCTGCCAACACGGCACTAGCCCTCTGCCCCATGCTCAACAACGGCGCAATAGAACTCCTCTCCGAACACGGAGGCCAAGAACTGCAAGACAAGTATCTAGCAAAACTAGTCAGCGGCGAGTGGGCCGGTACTATGGACATCACGGAACCTCAGGCCGGCTCCGATGTAGGAGAAATAAAAGCCAAAGCTGTAAAAGACGGCGATCATTACCTCATCTCAGGGCAAAAGATTTTCATCAGCTTCGGCGAACATGATATGACTGAAAATATCATTCATATGGTGCTGGCAAGACTGCCGGACGCTCCTAAAGGAACTAAAGGACTCTCTTTATTTCTAGTCCCAAGATTCCTCGTCAACGATGACGGCTCTATCGGAGACGACAACGAAGTCAAAACAGTTTCCATAGAACATAAACTGGGACAGCACGCTTCCCCTACATGCGTAATGGTTTACGGCGAAGACAAAGGCTCCGTAGGTTATTTGGTCGGCAAGGAAAACGGAGGAATAGCTGCGATGTTCACTATGATGAACAACGCCAGAATGAACGTAGGCGTGCAAGGACTGGGAATCCTAGAAAGAGCATATCAGCACGCCAGAGACTATGCTAAATTCAGAGTGCAGGGCAAACTCCTAGACAAATCAAAAGAAGGAAATGTAACTATAATAAATCACCCTGACGTGAAAAGAATGCTGCTCGAGATAAAATCACACACGGAAGCCGCAAGAGCTCTTGCATATCACTGCGCAGTGGCAAGCGACCTTGCAAAACACAGCACCGATGAAAAAATAAAGGAAGAAGCAAAAGCTAGAGCAAGCCTGTTGATTCCAGTAGTGAAAGCATGGATAACAAATAATGCGAGTAAAATGGCTTCCGAAGAAATACAGATATTCGGAGGAGTCGGATACATAGAAGAATCCGGCACGCCTCAGCATTTCAGAGATGCAAGAGTCTTGGAAATATACGAAGGCACTAACGGGATTCAGGCAAACGACTTGGTGTTCAGAAAACTGTTAGGAGACCAAGGCGCAGAGTTCAGGGCTATGACGAATGAGCTTGAAGAGTTCATCAAGAACTGGAACAAATCTCTGCCTGCAGAATTGAATGTGATAAGGGACAACTTATCAAACGCCTTCTTAGCACTGATAGATGCAGCGGTATGGATACTTGGAAAAGGAAAAGAAGCGACTGCCGAGATAGAAGCTTCTGCTGTGGAATTCCTGAAACTGTTCGGCAATGTGCTGGGCGGATACTATTTGGCAAAGTCTGCTGTCTTAGCGCACGAAGACATAGAAAAAGGTGTCGGCGATAAAACATTCTTAGAGTCAAAAATACTGACTGCAAAATTCTATGCGACACATGCGCTGGAAGATTGCGTATCAATCGGAAAAATAGTCCGCACCGGAGCAGATACCGTCACAAGCGCAGATGAGAGTATGTTTGTGTAGAAAGGCTGGCATCTGCTAATAGACATAATTATAAAACTAAAAGCGAGGCTCAAAAGATGATAATTAACTCACAGAAAGCTGAAGAATCAGCAATTATTAATCTTGCATATAATGTATGTGCCGCAATACGAACAGCACCAAAAGCCTGCGGCATAGATCATCTTGAAACTGCAATTTTAACCGGAGAAGATAAAAATCGTGTTGCAGATGAAATGAGGGCAATTTGCAAGAGTCTTGGCGAAGGTGCTGAATTCTTTTGCCGCGATGCAGATAATGTTGATAAAAGCAGTGTTGTTGTTCTTGTCGGTGCAAAGTATAAAACCCGCGGGCTTGGTGAAAAATGCAAACTATGCAGGTTTGATGATTGCATAGCTTGTGAAAAAGCAAATGCAGTTTGTGTATTTACTTCTATGGATTTGGGAATTGCTTTGGGATCTTCGGTGTCTCTTATTGCTGATAACCGCATTGACAACAGAATTATGTTTACAATAGGCAAAGCAGCGGCAAAACTTGGTTTGCTTGGAGATTGCAAAATGATTATGGGTATTCCTTTATCAGCCTCAGGCAAGTCAATATTTTATGACAGATAGCCTTACCCCAGAATGGCACTAATAGACGCAGTTAGAGCGGATTATAGGCGAAATATGTTGGATTTCTCAACAGGTCTAGATATCCCAAGTGCATAGATTGTGATTTCTTAGAACTTTTCCGCCGGCTCTAATAAAAGTTTTTTGAGAAGCCAAATTTGTTTCTTCAATTCCGCAGCAAACTCGAGACCAGCCGTTGAGAGCTGCAATTTCGCACAGCTTTTCATTAAGCTCAGTTGCGATACCCTGATGTCTGTATTCTGGTGATGTGTATATCTGTGATACCCACATTATTTGTCCGTTATTTGTCCAATAAGTTGTTGAATAAAGAGCCATTCCAACAGGTTTGTTATCAATTTCAGCAATAACTGCCCAGCATTTCGGATTTTCCCCGAACAAGTCTTGTTTAAGCCGGTTTTGATTTTGCAAATCCATTTCACCCAAGTGCGAATGGGCGTTTATGTCGCGATTAGCTTGTAAAATAAATTTAAAATCTGTTTCTTGTGCCGTACGAATGTTCATTATATTAATCCAAATTTCTTATATTAAAGTGTCAATTCTCAGATATACCTTGAGAAAACCCTTCGAGGTCATTCAACAACTGCCTCATAATCCCGAATGGCGTCCCCTACGGGATTTGAACCCGTGTTGCCGCCGTGAGAGGGCGGTGTCCTAGGCCTCTAGACGAAGGGGACGTATTTAATTTTACTAGCCGTTTATCACTTTTTTCTAAACTTATCAAGCCTTATTACTTCTCCTTTTTTCTTATCCTCTTCCGTACTATCTGTAGGCTCGGTGCTCTCTGCTTCCTGCTGTTTTGTCTTTTCCTCGTGAGGCATTCCCGACTTCACCATCTGAAATTGCAGCACAAAATGCACAGACGGATCCGCAAACGTTGTTATTGCCTCTATCGGCACTACTATGTTCTCTTGCTTCCCGCTGAAACTCAGCGTAACATTTATAGCATCGTTTTCCAGCCTTAACCCAAAAAACTGGTGCTGCAAAACTATAGTCATTTCTTCCGGATGCTGCTTCAAAATATAATCCGGCACCTGCACTCCTGCAAACTTAGTCGCAAACGTTATATAAAAATGATGCTCTCCGCACAGTCCTTCTTTCGCCACTTGCGATACAGCCTCTCTGACCACTGCACGCAGTGCTTCTTCTATCATCAAATCATATCTTATTATATTACTGCTGCTCATATTAGCCTTACACCTTAACTATCTTTAAATTCAAAACAATCTATTATCCTGCGAAATCTTTCCCATGACTCTCATCAATGCCCGCTGAAACTTCTCCGGATGCGCTATTCCATTAAACGGAGACACATTGCCCCCTGCTCCGTACACCAATATCGTCCCGAAATCAAACATTCTCCCCAGTACCGTCTGATCAAAGTTAACTCCTGTTATTCTGTTCAGCATTATTTCAAAAGTAGTTCTCGCTATAAACCCGTATTTTGCAATAATTCTTTTGTTCGTTATAACTAATTCCGTAGACATCTGTCTTACAAACGCCGCACTGCTCAAAAATAGTCCCAAAATCGCTATTATCATGCAAAGACCTGCGAACAGCCGCCCTACAACTTTTCCTACCTCTACTCCCAGTAAAGCCTCCATGATTTCATAACTGAAAAACCCGAAGATTCCTCCGAATAACGTCAACAAAACTCCCGGAAGAAAAATTATCCAGTGCAAACGCAGCACAGACATTATCTTTTCTTCCGGAAGCAGAATTTGCTGTATATAGAGCATAAATTAACTACCTAAAATCTAAAATCAACTCCTACCACAGCAGACTCATACCACATTATGTCAGTTTATACTATACAAAATTAGCCAAAAACCTCTCCGCTTCCAAAGCCGCCATGCAGCCGTTACCTGCTGCTGTTACTGCCTGCCTGTATTCTCTATCTCTGACGTCCCCTGCTGCAAAAACTCCCTTTACATTGGTCTTTGTACTGTTCGGCTCTGTCAGGATATACCCCATTTCGTCCATATTCAGTTTTCCCTTAAAGACCTTAGTCGAAGGCTCATACCCTATGGCAACAAACATGCCGTCTGCTTTCAGCTCAGTTGTCTGCCCGGAAGCCGTATTCTTTACTTTGACTCCGGTAACGGAAAGCATAAGACTGTCCTCGCCTATGACCTCTTCAACAACAGTGTTCCAGATGATTTCTATTTTAGGATTTTTGAACACTCTTTCCTGCATGATTTTTTCTGCATTAAACTGATCTCTTCTGTGAATCAGATAAACCTTGTTGGCAAACTTAGTCAAATACAAAGCATCTTCCAGCGCAGTGTTTCCGCCGCCTACCACGCAAACATCTTTGCCTCTAAAGAAAAATCCGTCGCACGTAGCGCAGCCCGAAACTCCGAAACCCTTGTATTTTGCTTCACTGGGCAGTCCAAGCCATTTTGCCTGCGCCCCTGTTGCTATTATAACCGTATCTGCGATGTACTCGGCACCGCTCTCGCCTCTGCACACAAACGGGCGCACGGAAAAATCTACTTCTGTTATAATATCAGAAATTATAGTAGTTCCAAAACGTTCTGCCTGTTTCTTCATGTTTTGCATTAACTCAGTGCCGCCTATGGGTTCTATGAAGCCCGGGTAATTCTCTACATCTGAAGTTATGGTTAATTGTCCTCCGGGCTGCTGTCCTTCTACGACTATAGGAGACAATGCCGATCTCGCACTGTAAATAGCCGCAGTCCACCCCGCAGGTCCGGACCCTATGATAAGAACCTTAGTTTTATGCGTTTTTTCCATTTGTATTAGTCCTTTATTATGCTAGGGTTTGAACTCATTAAATATATGAAAACGGCAAGAGCATATTTTGTCAAGATGCAAGTGATTTTTGCAGGCTGTATTCGACATACAGCCCAAAAAATCACGCCATAGATTGGCAAAATATGCCTTGTCCTGCGGATGCGGCAAATTTGTTTTTCTGCTAGGAAGCAGTCCGCAGCCGGTGTTTATCCACCGGCAAGGACGATGACGACGCAGAAAAACAAATTTGACTCGCACCGTTTTTATATATTTAATGAGTTCACACCCTAATGTAGCCAAAGAATGATTCCATATATAGGTTTATATACAATATGTCCGATAATAAAAGCAATAATACAACTGAAACCTCTCTTATGAGCCGAATAGTCTCCCTTTGCAAAAGACGCGGCTTTATATACCCTGCTTCCGAGATATATGGCGGACTTAACGGATTTTGGGACTTCGGTCCTTTGGGAACTCAGCTCAAGAACAACCTCAGAGACGCTTGGTGGAAATCTATGGTGGAGTGTCCGCCTATCGGTCCGGACGGCAAGCCTCTGTCCATAGTCGGCATTGACACCAGTATAATTCAGCACCCGAAGACTTGGGAAGCGTCCGGTCATGTAGGCGGATTTTCCGACCCTATGCAGACTTGCAGAGTATGCAAAAAGCTGTTCAGAGCCGATCATATTGAGGATATGCTCCGTGAAGCTCCTTGGGTGATTGACCTGGCGGAGACATTGGTCGTTTCAGCTTATGATTTGAATGTTACTGTTTGTACAGACAAAGTCATAAACTGGCTGCAAAGGAAGGGAAAAAAGCTCGCTCCCGGACTTGCCGCACTGAAAGAACAGAAACCAGAATTTAACAAGTCTATTACCTTCTTAGAATTGCTGAATGCCCTTGCATACAAAACAACTCCACACTCCACACTCCACACTCCACACTCTCTTCTCCCCTGCCCTAACTGCGGCGGCGACCTTACCGAACCGCGCCAATTTAATCTTATGTTTGAATCGCGTGTCGGTCCTGTAGAAGACGACTCCGGCAAAGTATATTTAAGACCGGAAACAGCCCAAGGCATTTTTCTGCAATATAAGAACGTGCTGGATACTTCCAGAGTAAAGCCTCCGTTCGGAGTCGCGCAAGTCGGAAAATCGTTCAGAAATGAAGTGACTCCTCGTAATTTTGTGTTCAGGACCAGAGAGTTCGAGCAAATGGAAATGGAGTTTTTTGTTCCTCCTGAAGACGGTATGAAGTGGTATGAATTCTGGGTACAGGAAAGGCTGCGCTGGTGGGAAGAGCAAGGAGTCGCAAAGAACAAGCTCTACAGGCACGAGATAGCAGACGAAGACAGAGCATTTTATTCGGCAGCTACGGCGGATATAGAGTATCTGTATCCGTTTACAGATCCGAATTTCGGAGAGCTTGAAGGAGTTGCCTACAGAACAGACTATGACTTGACCCAGCATCAGAAATTCAGCGGCGTGAATTTAGAGTACATAGATCAGGAAACAAAGAACAGATACATTCCGCACGTTATAGAGCCTGCCAGCGGCTTGACAAGAGGAGTTTTGGTTTTACTGTGCGAAGGATATCGTTACGATGAGCAGAGAGCCTCGCCGGAATGGCTGAAAATAAAGCCTTCTCTTGCGCCTATTAAGGCGGGAATATTTCCTCTGGTAAACAAAGACGGAATGCCTGAAGTTGCAGAGAAGCTCTATATGGATTTAAGAAAAAGCATGATTTGCCAGTTTGATGCAAAACAAAGCATAGGCAAAAGATATGCCAGAATGGACGAGGCAGGAACTCCTTTCTGCGTTACCATAGACGGAGATACTCTCAAAGACAGCACTGTTACGATAAGAAACAGGGACACGGCGCAACAGGAAAGAGTTTCGATTGATACGGTGAAAGAGTATTTGAATGTAAAATGTAAAATGTAGAATTAGGAGTGTCACCATGAAATCTCACAAATGGGTTTACAGTTTCGGAAGCAATACTAAATCGGAAATAAAAGACTCAGCCGAGATGAAAAATATACTGGGCGGCAAAGGGGCTGGTCTTGCCGAGATGTCTGCGCTGGGGCTTCCTGTGCCTCCGGGATTTACGATTACTACAGGAATATGCTCGTATTATTATGCGAATAAAAAATCTTATCCGAAAGAGCTGAAGAAGCTGGTAAACGAAGCTCTCAAAAAAGTAGAAAAAACAACGAAACACATTTTCGGAGATAAAAAAAATCCGCTGCTGGTGTCTGTTCGGTCCGGGGCAAGAGCATCAATGCCCGGCATGATGGATACTGTGCTTAATTTGGGACTTAATGATGAGACAGTAAAAGGACTCGCAGAGCAAAGCAAAGACGCAAGATTTGCGTACGACAGCTACCGCAGATTCATTCAGATGTACAGCAACGTAGTGTTAGAGATAGGGCATGATTTATTCGAAGCCGTCATAGACGATGTGAAAGGCGCAATAGGAGCGGAACAGGATACAGAGCTGAAAGCGGAAGACTGGCAGGACGTTATAGAGGAATATTTTAAAATAGTAAAAGATATGACCGGAAAGCCGTTTCCTCAAAACGTGCACGAACAGCTCTGGGGAGCAATAGGAGCGGTTTTTGATTCATGGACGAATGCGCGCGCTATTACCTACAGAAAACTGAATGATATACCGGGCGACTGGGGAACTGCGGTCAACGTACAGGCAATGGTGTTCGGCAACTTAGGTGAAGACTGCTGTACAGGGGTAGCATTCACAAGAAATCCGTCTACAGGAGAGAATGTGTTTTACGGCGAGTACCTAGTGAACGCACAAGGAGAAGATGTAGTTGCCGGCATAAGAACTCCATGGAATCTGACTGTGAAAGAGAAAAAGGAACAGGGGAGTTCGTCTCCTGCTATGGAAGAACTGATGCCTAAAGTGTTCAAACAGCTCTGTGACGTAAGAAAGAAGCTGGAAGCGCATTATAAGGACATGCAGGACATAGAGTTTACCGTACAGCAAGGCAAGCTCTATATGCTTCAGACAAGAAACGGAAAAAGAACAGCCGCAGCCGCTTTAAAGATAGCTGTTGATTTAGTGAAAAATAAAATAATCACCAAACATCAGGCAGTAAAAAGAATAGACCCGAAATCGCTGGATCAGCTTCTGCATCCGGCACTGGACAGCAAAGCGGAAAAAAAGCTGCTGGCAAAAGGATTGCCTGCATCTCCCGGAGCAGCTTCCGGAAAAGTCGTATTTAACGCAGATGATGCAAAAAATTTAGCGGACAAAGGGCTTAAAGTGATTTTGTGCAGAACTGAAACAAGCCCTGAGGATATTCACGGCATGAATGCGGCGCAGGGTATTGTGACAACCAGAGGAGGCATGACCAGCCACGCCGCAGTCGTTGCAAGAGGCATGGGAAGAGCCTGTGTCGCAGGAGCCGGAGATTTAAGAATAGACTATAACAAAAAGGAAATGACTGCCAAAGGAGTTACTATAAAAGCCGGAGACGTTATCACTATTGACGGCGGCAAAGGCGAGATAATGCTGGGAGAGATTCCAACAGTACAGCCGAAGCTGTCTCATGACTTTGCAACCGTTATGGGCTGGGCTGATAAGATACGCAAGTTAAAAGTAAGAGCCAATGCGGAAACTCCTACGGATGCTGCCACAGCCATAGGCTTCGGCGCGGAAGGCATAGGGCTTTGCAGAACCGAGCACATGTTTTTTGATGCGGACAGAATCACCTCTATGCGCGAGATGATAGTATCGGAAGATGAAAAAAGCAGATGCGCTGCACTGGCAAAACTGGAGCCTATGCAGAAGAAAGATTTTGTGGAACTGTTCAAGATTATGGGCAGACTGCCTGTAACCATAAGGCTTCTTGATCCTCCGCTGCACGAGTTCCTGCCTCAGAAAGAGTCCGAGATTGCAAGCGTAGCCGCAGCTGCCAAAGTATCTCCGGACACGATACGAAGAAGAATGCAGCAGCTTCACGAGGCAAACCCTATGCTGGGACACAGAGGCTGCCGCTTGGGAATATCGTATCCTGAAATATACAAAATGCAGGCAAGAGCCATTTTTCTTGCATGTATAGAAATGCATAAGCTGGGAAAACAGGTTGTACCGGAAATAATGATTCCGCTGGTGTCTGTGAAGAAAGAGCTGGATATTCTAAAGGCAATGATAGAAGAAACAGCGAAAGAAATCTCGAAAAAATACGGCGTGAAATTAAAGTATACAATAGGCACGATGATAGAGCTTCCGCGGGCAGCGATAAGAGCCGGAGAAATCGCGGAAAGCGCAGAGTTCTTTAGCTTCGGCACTAATGACCTGACTCAGACTACCTTTGGACTGAGCCGCGATGATGCGGCTATGTTTTTGCACGACTATTACCAAGCGGATATTTTCGAGTGCGATCCGTTTGCAAGCATAGATGAAGACGGCGTAGGAGAGCTTATCGGTATCGCAGTTGAAAGAGGCAGAAAAACATCGCCTAAAATCAAGCTGGGCATTTGCGGAGAACACGGAGGCGATCCGGCTTCCGTGAAATTCTGCCACAGAGCCGGGCTTGATTATGTGTCCTGTTCTCCTTACAGAATTCCTATTGCACGGCTGGCAGCAGCCCATGCTATGATAGAAGAGCTGGAAGCCGCAAAAAAAACCTAAGAAATAAAACCCAGTTCCAGAGAGATTTTTCTGGCAGCCTCCAAAGGATTGGAAGCCTTAGTAATAGGTCTTCCGATTACCAGAAAAGAAGCCCCGGCTTTATGCGCCTCAAGCGGAGTCAGAGTACGCTTTTGGTCGTTGGAAGCAGCCCAAGCAGGTCTTATGCCCGGAACCATAAGAACAAAGTCATTGCCCAGCTCTTTACGCAGAAGCTGAACTTCTTCGGGCGAGCAGACACACCCGCCCGCACCGTTATCTTTGGCGAGTCTGGCCAGCCGCAGCACCTGAGAACCCACGTCAACCCCCTGCCCCACGGCATCAAGAGATGCCTTTTCCAAACTTGTGAGAACGGTTACAGCGAGAATTTTTGTACCCGCCCCTGTCTCTTTGACAGCATTAACTGCCGCTTGTATCATGTCTGCGCCGCCGGACGCATGAATAGTAAGAAAAGCAGGTTTAAGCGTCATGAGAGCTTTCACTGCGCCGTAAACAGTGTTGGGAATATCGTGCAATTTTAAATCTAAAAATATAGGAAGCCCGAACTTAGCCAAAGCCTCATAGCCTTCTCTGTTGTTAGAAAGAAAGAACTCTAATCCTATTTTAATGCCTCCGATGTCTTGCTTCAGGCAAGAGACCAGCTCAACGGCCTTTGCCGTATCATTGACATCTAAAGCGCAGAATACCGGATTTTTATTGTGCATGTCGGGTTCCTTTGAGAAATCACTACATTTTAATCCATTTTTTCAATGTTTTCAACTGTTCTTTCCTTGTCCTCCTCATTGTCACTCCCGCGAAGGCGGGAGTGGGCAAGGTTGCTGTAAATACGCAGTTGACTGGCATTTTCGGAGTTGATAATAATGTTACAACAGAATACGGCAGGCTTGTACCACTGCCCCGTCTTTGCCACTTCGTGGCAAATCCACCCCTTCGCTGGCGAAGGGGAATACTTTCCCAGCTTCACCGGCATAACAACTCCACTCTCAACACTCCACACTATTTCACATGCTTCCCGTCAAGAACCCGTATGCCGTCTGCTATAAAGCCGTCTGCATCTTCCAGGTATAGGTTGAACACCCTTGCGCTGCCGGCTTTGGATTGTATAGTTTTCACTTCTTCTATACTTCCGTCAGCTTTGCTGATTTTATCACCGATATTCAATTGACTGACGCTTACAATCTTGCCGTCAGCAAGCTGCATGGGATGCTCGGGAGTAACCTCAAGATTATTGATTTTTACATACTCCGCATCGCGTATAGAGAGGCTTTCAACCTTAGCAGGCTTAAGCGGAGCATCTGAACCAATCTTAAAGCCCATTACCATGTCGCCCACTTTTATATCAAAAATAGGCTTAGCCGAACCGTCTGCCATTGTAATCGGGGTTTTTGGAGGGAAGCATGAATAGTCATATGTCCGACCTGTAGTACCGCTGAAACTATTAGCCCAACTGGTCATAGAAGTAGCCCAATCAGACCCCCAGCCGGAGCTACCACTGCCACTGCCACTGCCGCTCCCGTCTCCACCGCCAGAAGGTGCCGGAGGCGGAGGACACGGCGGACCGTAACATGTACGTTGAAAGACGCACTTTCCTTTATTGCCGGTATGTATGTTTCCGGCCGGGCTTACAGGAGACGGAACATACATGTCTGGATACTTGCTTAAACAACTTTGACAATCTTCCTCTATACCCGTAGAACGAAAACATCTACGGGAAGCTGTTATTGTTTTAGATGTGTCGCAGGGTAAAGACGGGCAATAAATAGTACCTTTCCAATATCCTTGCTCGAAAGTACTGGTGTCGCCGTAAAGCTTTCTTTCACAGGTATCCGGATATCTGATATCCTTAATAACCTTAGTATACCAATCATATCCGGATTCACCGCTAAGCACCTTTGTAGACAGACCGTCTAAAACTGCTTGATTAGCAACGTCAATGAAAGACAGTAATTCTCTGTCTGTTCTTGCAGGTACAAGATACGTCTTGCCGGACGAAGTGTTATAAATATCCTTGCAATAAAAGGTTTCTTCCTGAACCGTATTACCGCCGCCGCCGCTGCCTATAAACTCC
>Ga0123353_10000133_pt1 | contig 89432 bp, 79 predicted proteins | sample TergutLab28metaG_3_FD_92763 | JGI IMG/M metagenome (GOLD analysis project Ga0123353, IMG submission 92763) | Labiotermes labralis P3 segment gut microbial communities from Petit-Saut dam, French Guiana - Lab288 P3 | ecosystem: Host-associated > Arthropoda: Insects > Digestive system > Gut ...
CCACCGAAATATCAGAGCCTGTTCAATTGGCGCCGGATGCAAGATTTATCAGCTTCGCGGTAACATCCGGGACTTCTCGATATAAAGTGGGTTATGCCGTTATTTCCGATGGCGTCAGAAAGGGTAACATCGTATATACGCAAGATCCTGCTGCGATGAGTTCTCCCGAGATATTGGATAACCCGTTCAATCTGATTTTTTATGTTTCAGCATTGTAACGAAGAGCCTTATGGGCATAGAAATGTTTGGTAAGCGTCAACGGAACCATGTATTGAAAGTCTAAAACTGAAATCGGAAACGGCGCGGTGGTTTGCATGGCAAATGACTTGCTGCCGGTAGATAAAAAGAACTGGTTTGTTCCGGCGTGGATGATTTAATTTTCTTTGTTTTTTCGGCTGACGATAACCGTTTTCGGGAAATATTAGGGGGGCAGGGGGCACATTTCTGGAACTTTTTTTGGGGCGCAGGGCTTTAAATTCCAACGTTTTTGTTGAACGAATTTTCTGAATTTGCACTTTGGGGTATACTTTTTGGCTTTAGATGGTATAATAGTTAAGGTGTTTACAAAAACACTACAAGAAGGAGAGGAGAAACTAAATATGGCAAAGAAGCTGTTGATTGTGTGGCTTTCATTGACCATCGTGTTTTTCTCACCAATTTCAATATTTGCTGATGAAGACGTCCGAGGAAACTTCTTTAGCAAGAACGTAATTATAAATGGGGAAAAAATTGTAAACTATAATTTGCAATATTCATTATTTATTTTCAGAGACACCTTGTACATTCCATTGACGCCCGAGATGTGTGAAATCTACGGAGTGTCAGCCAAAATGGATTGGGAAAGCCACACATTAAAACTATTAAAGGGTGACGTAACCAGAAAAAACATAAGCAGCGACTGGATGAAAAACAACCACCAAGCGATTTCTGTAAAAGTCATACCTAAAGCCAAAGTGGTTGCATACGCACCGGGTGCAGCCAGCGACATCTATAATACTGTCGAGATTGAACCACCGGAGCTTACAGTCGAAAAAATGGATTTGAAAGGGATGCCGCTTCTGTCCAAAGGAGACTTTGTGTATATTCCACTCAGAGCATTCGCGGACACTGAAATATTTAACTGGGATATTCATTTTGACGCATATTACGGTGTGTGTGTAAGCACACAAAGTAATATTCCTGCAAAAACATACTATGATGAAAAAGAAGCAGCAGAAAACAAAGGCCTTGTCGGGTATATGAGGAACTATAACTCCTCGATTAAACCGTCATATGGCCAGGAACTTTTATTCTATTTTAAAAGAGCCGGAGAAGTCTACAACGTAGATCCCAAATTGCTTATCGCGATTGCCCATAAAGAAAGTACGTTTAACGCCAAATCGGTAAGTAAATCAGGAGCGGTCGGATTGATGCAGGTTATGCCTTCAACAGGCGCCCGATATGGTCTGACGACTGAACAATTAAAAGACGCGAAGACGTCGATTGATTTCGGAGCGATGTATATAAGCGAAAGAATTACCGCCTACAACGGAAACTGGGTGAATGCATTATCCGCCTATAATCAGGGGTCAGGAAGCGTAAACAGAGGAACGCATTCAACTGGTTATGCAAACAGCGTAATCGCAGCATATAACGGGATCGGCAACTTTCTTACGATGAACGGATACGTTAAGTAGTACGGCTAAATGAAAAAAATCAGGCCAAAAGCCAGAATATAAAATAGAAACAAATTAGGTTGTCAGATGATTGGTTACAGTCAGATGACAACCTTTTTCAAATTTTGTCTGAAGCGTTCCTATTTGAAACATTTTCCCGTTCGTGAGATTTTCCATCGTGAGATTGACATTTTTCTATCACATAAGTATAATTATTTTATTAAATATTAGGAAATAACTGGATGCATTATGCATATTCAGGAGGTAATGTGAACAGTCTGCTTGAAGTATGCGATAGGCTAACCATTGGCGCCGGCCCTTCCATTGAGGTTGATTTCATCGGAAGAGCGAACATATGGGTCAACAACACCTATGAGGAAGGGGTTGTTGATTTAGTTCGTTACATCGTTTTTGAAGCTGCCAGCAAGACTGCCCCTGGGCAACTATCCATCGTAGGATACGACAGTGATCTTTCCGGAGTTTTCGCACCATTTGCGGCACTTTCCGCCGGTGAAACAAAGCGGCTTGAACTGATCGCCGATGAAAAAGAACTCGAAACACATCTAAATTACACATGGCAGCAGATACAAGCAGTACAAAATGTTATTCAGGGGAGAAATCACTCCCTGATTGATTTTAGAAAAGCGATTGATCGTCCTGTTGAGGGATACAAACTAATTGTCCTCTCGCTTGACATGGGGATGATCGACATAGATTTACGCGCAAAACTTGCGTTGCTTATGCGCAGTGGCCCCGCTGTCGGTGTTTCTTTCTTAATCGTTTCCACGACGTTGATGTCCATTCAAACGCAAAGTGGTAAAGATATTGATTTGAGTGTCGAGGCGATCGCCCCAAATATTTCGGTACTTGAAACAGAGGGCAATACGGTAACGCAAGTGCAAGTCAGAAGGCCGGTACAGTATTCGCCGTTAAAGGCTGAGTTAATCATCAAAAAATGCGAGTCATTTATCGAAAGTGCGAAGAGCGCACAACTTCCGATCGTTCGCTTTGACGAACTACACGACACATCAAAAATCTGGAATCATAGCAGTGTTGACGGCGTCACATTTGTTATTGGCAAATATGGCGTTAACGATATCAATATCACAATAGGCGATGAGATAAACCAAAGGCACAACGCGCTTATTACCGGAGCAGTCGGGCAAGGGAAGTCGAACCTGATCTCAGTAATCATACATAGTTTATGCTTAAAATATTCTCCAAAAGAACTGCATCTTTATCTCTTGGATTTCAAGGAAGGCGTAACGCTCAAACCTTTTTCAAATATTGGCCAAGATGAATACCTCCCTCACGCAAAAGCGCTGGGGCTCGAAAGTGACGTCAGTTTCGGAATCGCAGTGCTGGAGTCACTTTATGGAGAATATCAGCACAGGATGAGAGTTCTGAAGGAAAAGAACCTACGGAGTGTAAGAGAGCTTCGTCAGCAGTTTCCCGACGTGGAAATGCCGCGAATTGTAGTCATTATTGACGAATTTCAAATGATGTTCGGTGACGATATGCAAACCGGGCAAAGAGTTGCCGATCTGCTTGAGAAATCAGTTCGCCTATTCCGTGCTGCGGGCATTCACTTTATTCTGGCGTCACAATCACTTGGCGGGAACATGGCTTTGGCTCAAAAGCGTGACAACATTTTCAGTCAGGTTCCCATTAGAATCGCGCATAAAAACTCTATTACAGAATCGCATCAAACTTTGGCAATCAATAATCCCGCCGCCGCGTTCCTAAGACCGAGAGAGGCTGTTGTTAACCTTGACTACGGCGAGGTTTCACAGAACCGTAAAACGGTCATTGCCTTTGCTGATGAGCAAGTTTTTAAACCGCTACGCAAGCGATGGTGGGAAAGAGCGAGGTCAGAAAATGCACCGCCATATATATTCGAAAGCGAACGCCGGATTACAGTATCACGTGGAATCGACACGATTCAGGCATTCAGAAACAAAACAATTTATCCGGCCGCAATTGTCGGTGACAAAATTTCAATCAATGGCGAATGCATAGCGCTTCCGCTTCCAAATGAACCGGGACGAAATATCGCAATTATTGGCGCGCCGGACAGTGACTGCAACCAAGCGGTCGGAATCATGCAAAGTATTGCTGTCTCCCTGGCAACGCAGCACCCCAAAGGCAACGCCCGTTTCTTGTTCTGCGATTTCAATAATGAGGAAATCGACTATGAGAAGAGGTATCCCCAATTTTCTATGCTCCTTGAGAACATCGGTTATTTCGGAGAAAATATAAAGCGCAGCCAGTTTAAGGAAACCGTCGAGGCTCTGCTTGCTGATCCCCCATCAGATGAAACCGTATACCTTTTTGGAGCGGGTATGGACAGATGGGAATATGAAAAAGACCCGTATGGGCAAGGCTCCGCATTGAAGTCATTTGTAGAAGAGGCGCCTTCAAAAGGAATGCACTTCATCGGATGGTGGATAAAAGCTTCAAGCTACACCGCCCAAGTTGCCGGATACGGAAACTCCGACGCATTCAACTCAAAGATATTCTTGCGCGTTGATGAGCGGACTGTACAGTCTTTGACAAGTCCGTTTGTGCGGTGGTCGTCACAGAAAAACAGAGGACTCGTAAGCGACTCGATTGAGTTTGCAGAGGAAATTGTATTTGTTCCGTATGCGCCGGTTACGCAGGACGATGTAAACACTTTTAAGACAAAAATCTGGGAATAGCAAAATGCTATACCGCACCACAATCGAAAATGGAGGATGGATTTCATGTCGATGATTCAAGAACTAATCGCCGCGGTTACAAACGCAGAGCGGCAGATCGATGAACAGATTATGAAACTGCGAAGCTATACGGTAGAAATTGACAAAGTTACCGAACGCGTTAATGCGGCATTTCTCGGCAGTGAGAGGCATTATGACAAGCAAATGATGCAGCAGCTAACGATAACAAAAACACAGGTCAATGATACGATTTTAAGACTTCAGACAGCAAAGGATAAATTGATTCAAGTCAGAATGGTATAATGGGGGTGAAAATATGCTTTCTATTGAAGAAATAATTAGAGAAGTTTCTTCTATTAAAGTAACTTCAGAGGAATTGGCCACGATGGTTGGAGCTGCCAGCCAGGCTTTGTCACACAATGCGTCTTCGATTGGCGTGCTTGTAAAAGGCAGCCGCAGCGGGCAGGAGGCTGTCGCGTCTGTCAATATAGCGGCCAAATCATTGGGGGACGCCGCCGTTTCAATCAAAGCACTCAGCAGAACGTGTGACGATTGTGTCGCGAATCTCGCCAAATAAATAGTATGATGTGGGTTATCAATCAAAGCAAAGAACGCATTAGAATATATCTTCGCAACGATATCGAAAGCAATATTACAAACCTGATAAATGAGAGTAACGAGATTCATGCTTCGATATCCGCGATTAATCGCGCTGTCGGAGGAACTCCTTCAGGTAATGACGCCAAGCTTATTGGATCTTGCCAGCTAGCTTTGCAGAATATTTCAATCGCGCTGCAGAATTTAAACGTATGTCGTGAGCGCATAGAGCAACTTAATACAAAGGAATGGGTGAGTGATGATTAACTTTGATCAGATTCGCAGCGAACTGCTGTTGATCGATAATTATGCAACCAGGCATACTGAGCATTTAGACAGAGAACGAGGGTATATCATAGAGGCAATGAACAAAGCCCAGGAGACTTTCGGCGACCAAGAGGCGGGGCAAAATCTTGTGATTACATTGTCATATGTAATTAACAACTTGGTAAGCGCAGACAGTGCGATATACCACCTTAAATCCGATATTCACGAATACATTCAACAAATCCAAAAGTAGACCGGAGGGTGAGGTAATGGCAAACAAAGTATATGGTATCGATCTTGGAACGACAAACTCAGCAATCGCTGTGTTTGAAAATGACGAGGCGCGAATTTTGAAAAATATGGATGGATTTGAAATAACGCCATCGGTTGTTTTTTTTACAGGCGTTGACGCATCAGGCAATGACGAGTCATTAGTGGGTGCGCAAGCAAAAAACGCTGCTGCGACCTCGCCGGAAAACATCGTTCAGTTCGCTAAACGCCTTATGGGTAATAAGGGCAGTTCATACAACCACATAGCTCCCAGTGGTAAAGAGTATTCACCGGAAATGATTTCCGCTTTAATCCTGCGAAAAGTTTGTCAAGACGCTGAGCAATTTGTCGATGGCGACTGTGTAAAAGATGTTGTGATCACCGTGCCTGCATATTTTGATGACGCAAGAAGAACTGCGACAAAGGATGCGGGAAAAATCGCAGGATTAAATGTACTACGTGTTATCAACGAACCTACCGCTGCCGCGATCTCATTTGGCCTTGACTTAACAAAAAAAGGCAAAGTGCTTGTATACGACCTTGGCGGAGGGACCTTTGACGTAACCATTATGGATATAAACGACGGCAAATTTGATGTTATTGCCACCAGCGGCGACTCACAATTAGGCGGGATCAACTTTGATCAGAAGATTGTGGCGTTGATCATTAAGAAGCTCGAGGAGCAAGGCAGCGTAATTGATGACGAGGACGATGCGTCGCTTGCGGATATTCGCGAGAAGGCGGAAAAAACAAAACTCCAACTCTCTGGGGTTGAACACGCGCACCCGGTATTTACGATCGATGGCAAAACATATCGCATTGATGTTTCGCGTGAAGAATTTGAAGCGGCGTCGGAATCGCTTATACAGAGAACGCAATTGCTATTGGAAGAGGTTATGCGTGAAAAAAACGTGGCATGGGCAGATATTGATCAACTACTTGTGGTTGGTGGTTCCACACGGATGCCGATGGTTAAAAAACTCCTTGAGAAACTGTCTGGAAAACAGGTTACCTATAAGGTTGACCCGGATACAGCGGTTGCAAAGGGCGCGGCGATTTTTGCAAGCACATTAAACATTTTTGGTGAATCAGATGATCCATTGCCTTTTGATTCAAATGATGCAAGCGGTATCGCTGGTAAAATATTTGTGTCTGATGTAACGTCTCAATCACTTGGCGTCATTACGGAAGATCATAGCGGTAAGCTGCACAACTCAATTATCATCCCTCATAACACAAAAATACCATGTAAGAAATCCGGAGAATTCAGGACTCTATATGATAATCAAACAGGACTCGATATACAGGTTACAGAAGGAAACGATCTCGAAGTTGAGTTTGTACGGGTAATCGGGCAAAGCAGTCTTTCCATTCCGTCATATCCTAAAGGATCTCCTGTGGAAATTATCTATGCGTATGACCCTGATCAGACAATTTTTATAGAAGTAATCGATAAAGTAACAAATAAAAGCCTCGGTACATTTGAAATTGAGCGCAAATCAAACTTGACCAATGCACAGGTTGAAAACGCGACGGGTATTGTAGGCAAAGCGACTGTAGATTAAAAAAGGAGTTAGAGATGATGGAACAATCAGCGGAGACACCGTGCAAATATGACAAAGCTGCATTCATGGAGCTTAAGGAAGAAGTCGCAGGCCTGAAGGACTTATTTGTGCGGCGGCTTAACGAAGATAAACAGAAAGTAGAACTGATAAGGACACTCAGTGAAGGAGCATCTTTTGCTTTTGCTGAGCCGTTTGTCTCTGATATCATTCTGCTGCTTGACAGACTTGAAAAGTCTGAAAATGATTTTGTTCGCTCCGTAAAAGAAGAACTATATAGCATTATTAATCGCCGTGGGGCCGAGAGAATAGAGGTGTATGCTGACTTTAATTCATTGCTGTACAAAGCTGTTCGTGTGACGGAAGACGACAATGCTGATAAACTCAAGGTAATCGGCGTCGTGAGAAACGGGTACACCTTTTCGGGAAAGGTAATCCGTCCTGCAGAGGTTGCCGTTGTCAAACCGCCGCGGTAGCAAGCCGCCTGAAACAGAGAATCAACAAAATCAGTAAATTAAGGCGTGAGAGGAATAGAAATGACCGACTTTTACGAAGAATTAAAGCTCCAGAATAACTGGGGACTCGACGAAATTAATAAGAACCTGAACCAGCTTGAAAATACATGGCGAAAAAGGGAAATAACGAATCCTGAAAAAGCTACAAAGATGCTCGCATTGATCATCGATGCAAGAGCCGCATTCAAGAATGAGGCGACTCGCTCGGAATACGACCGCGCATTGAAAGCGAGTAAGGACAAGCCTAAAAAAACCGATCCAAACGCCGCACGCATGGCCAGTTTCGATAAGTGGTATAACGACGCAAGACAGTTTAAGCTTAGTAACCAGCACGACCTCGCGAAAACTGCGATTGATAAAGCCATGGAATTTAGAAATCCAGATGCCGACGATTCAGACTTCTTTTGGCTGGCCGCTGAGATTTACATGGAAAACCATGACTATATAACGGCTTTGAACTACATAAATAAGGCGATTGTTGTCATCCCCGATGAGACGATGTACTATGTGACCAAAGCGTTAATTTTTGACAGGCAAGGATCAGCAGCTTATTCAAGGAAAAGCTGGGATGAATCAACATCGTGTTATACCAAACATCGTGAGACATTGCAAACTGCCTTTGATAAAGCTGAAAAAAGCGGGCATGACTATTATAAATGCATCACGTTGGGCATGTTAGCCTTTGCGTGGTATTTCCACCCCAATCCCGACAATAACCGCGCCGAGATGTACGCGAAGCAATCGATTGCATTAGGCGAAGATTATGGAAACGCCAAACGTGTTCTTGATGATATTAACGCGAAGCGCGCTGAAGCGGAAAGAAAAGCCGAAGAACAGCGCATAGCAAAGGAAGAATCCGATCGCAGAGCGCGTGAAGCCAAAGAGAGGTTTGACAGAGAGACTCGTGAAAGGCAAGAACGTGAGGCGCGTCAAAAGCGGCGAAAAAGAGAGGTTACAGCTATGTTTGCGATTTCCTGGATTGTGTTTATCGCATGCATTGCTTTTTCTATTTATCGCATCGTGACGTATTCGTGGAATTCGTATCATTATACGATGATGATCAATACGATCATGGCTGTTGGTTGTACAGCGTTCTTGTGTTTTTCGGCGGCTATAAAAAATCATTATAGTTACAGAGGAACGAGTGCGGCGTTATGGTTGTCGGCTATTTGGGCATTTGTTCACGCATTTATTGCAGGACAAGCACGTTCGACTATATATTTTGTGAACTGGGAGCCGATGAAGGCGGCAGGGACACAACTACTCATTTTTTTCATCGCCATCGCGATAAGCAATCGTATCGGCAGCGCCATCGGAAAGGCGTCAAGGCAGTGACAAGGATGGGCGAGATTATTTGACAAATACGACTGGATTCGACTATAATGTGCGTTAAAGGACTGATTTAATAAGGAGAAAAACAAATGAGCGCAAAAAACCTCAGCTTTGCAGGCATTGATACAGTTATGCTGGCAGAAAAATACGGAACCCCACTTTATGTAATGTCAGAAGATGTCATCTTAGATAAAATAAATCAAATTAAAGACGGGTTCTTAAAAAAATATCCCAACACAAAGGCTTTTTATGCCTCGAAAGCATTCTCATGCCTGCGGATGTGCAGGATAATGGATAGAGAAGGCATCGGACTTGATGCTGTTTCCGGCGGAGAAATCTATACGGCGCTGGCAGCTGGATTTAACCCTAAAAATATTATTTTTCACGGAAATAACAAAACAGAGCAAGAACTTCTGTATGCGATTGAGAACGGTGTTGGCCAAATAGCCGTGGACAGTATATCTGAAATTGACTTAATCGAACAAATGACAAAACGTTTGGGCAAGAATGTAGATGTTTTAGTGAGGATTAACCCGTCTACCGAAGCGGATACGCACCACTACATCAATACGGGGCAGAAAGACTGTAAATTTGGCGTACCTCTCTCGCAGGTACTGGAATTAATCGCCCGAATCGATGGGATGAAACATGTAAACTATAAAGGACTTCATTTTCATATCGGATCGATGCTGTTTAAAAGCGATCATCACATAATCGCAGCACAAAAAGCCATCAGTCTGATCGAGGAACTCAAAAAAACCTGTAATATAGATACTGAGGTTCTGAATATAGGGGGAGGCCTCGGCGTTGATTACATGGACAGAGATAATACAGTCCCCTTTGAGCCTTTTATCGATGATATTATGAATGTAATCGAAGCACATTTTAAATCATCTGCCGCAATGCGCCCAGAAATATATATCGAACCGGGACGCTGGATATCCGCTGAGGCTGGCATTACGCTTTATTCAGTTGGTGTTGTAAAGGAGATTCCTGACGCCAGAACCTATGTATCGGTTAATGGCGGAATGCCGGATAATCCACGCCCGATTTTATACAGCGCTGTTTACGATGCAATAGTGGCAAATAAAAATGGTCAGCCGGCTGATACGGTTGTAACGATTGCAGGTAAATGCTGCGAAACAGGGGATATTCTGATCCACGATATCGCGCTGCCCAAAATGGAGCGTGGAGATACTCTCGCCGTTTTAAAAACTGGCGCGTATAATTATTCGATGGCAAGCCACTATAACAAAACGCCAAAGCCAGCCGTTGTCTTCATCCGCGATGGAAAAGACGAACTGGCAGTTAAGCGGGAGAGTTATGAGGATTTAGCGAGATTGGAATTGTAGTATAATGGCGTTATTTGACATTACACCCGTACGGTTCGAGAACGATCGGCTTTTGATCCTGGACCAGACGCTTCTTCCGGGTATGGAATCCTATATCGAAATCAAGACAAAAGAAGATTTGTGGGATGCAATCTATATGCTGCGTGTCCGCGGTGCGCCGGCCATTGGAGTGGCGGCGGCATATGGGATATATACGGTTACGCGGCATATCCAAATCGAAGATTTCGATGATTTTGCGGCGCAATTCCATGAAATCAGGAAGTATATTGCATCAGCGAGGCCGACAGCGGTCAACCTGTTTTGGGCGCTTGCGCGGATGGAAAATCGGCTGCTAAAGCTGCGGGGACAAGCGCCGGAGACGATCAGGCAAGAACTGTTTTCCGAGGCCGAAACGATAAGGTTGGAAGATGAATCGGCATGCCGCGCGATGGGTGAATATGGCCTTTCGCTTTTGAAACCAGGCATGGGCATTTTGACGCATTGTAATGCAGGTACGATCGCGACTGCAAAATATGGAACCTGCCTGGCTCCGATTTATTTGGGGCATGAGCGGGGTTATGAGTTTAAAGTATTCGCAGATGAGACAAGGCCGCTTTTACAGGGCGCAAGGCTTACCGCCTGGGAGCTTTCCAGGGCTGGTGTAGACGTCACGCTGATCTGTGATAATATGGCCTCCATTGTTATGAAAAATGGCTGGGTTGACGCTGTCGTTGTGGGATGCGACAGACTTGCGGCAAACGGTGATGGTGCGAATAAGATCGGCACGTCAGGCGTCGCGATTCTCGCAAAAGAATACGGCATTCCGTTTTACATGTATGTGCCGACTTCCACGATTGACCTTTCCATTCGTACAGGGAAAGAGATAAAGATCGAGCAGCGCGGCGGTGAAGAAATCTATAAAATGTGGTACGAGAAGGACATGGCGCCCCAAGGGGTGAAGACATACAATCCTGCCTTTGATGTGACAGATGCAAAGTATATTACGGCGATTATAACAGAAAAGGGAATTCTCTGCCCGCCATTTGACGTCAGCCTGAAACAATTAGAGTTGGAAGAGCAAAACCGATAAAAAAAAGAACAAGGGGAGGACGAATGTCCTATAAAGTAAAGCTCAATGTTTTTGAGGGACCGTTTGATCTGCTCGTTTACCTGATTGAAAACGCGCAGATGAGCATCTATGATATTCAGGTGGCGGAGATTACAAGTCAATATCTGGATTATGTGGAACAAATAAAACGTATGGATGTGGCGGTTGCTTCCGAATTCATGGTGCTCGCGGCTGCATTGATCGAAATCAAATCGAAAATGCTGTTGCCAAGGGTAAAGGTGGATGATGAGGGAAACCTGACACTGGAAGATCCCCGGAGCGAACTGGTAAACAGGCTGCTTGAATACAAGCGGTTTAAAAACGCGGCAGAGATGCTGGAAGAGCAGGAAACGCGCACGCTTCAGAGTTATGAGAAGCCAAAGGAAGATCTGACTCCGTACACCAATGAGCCGGATATCTATTTAAACCTTGATTTAAAACAATTTGTAATGGCATTCAACGCTTTTTTAATTAAGAAGAAAAAAATAGAAGACATTCAAAAAACGGCGTCAAAAATCAAAGCAGAAAGGCAGACAACAGAAGCGAAGATGACATTTATTCAATCTGTCCTAAAGGATAAAAAGAAAAAAATTGTCAAATTTAATGAATTGCTGCAATCTGAACAAGATAAATACGAAATTGTGCTTACATTTTCATCGATTTTAGAGATGGCCAGACAAAAAGTCATTCGGGTCAAACAGCCAATGCCGTTCGGAGAGATAACCATTACGGAAGGAGTGGAAGACCCTGATGACCAGTAAGAAATCGATTAAATCCGTGTTTGAATCGCTGATGTTCGTATGGGGAGAGCCTCTGGACGTAAAACTGGCGGCAGAGCTTTTTAACATCAATTGGAAGGATGCCTATGACTATTTCAGGGAATTACAGGCGGAATATGAAAGGGAAGAACGAGGCGTCATAATTCGCGAAGTCAATCAAAGTTTTCAGTTTGTGAGCAGGCCTGAGAACGCCGAGTACATTGAAAGACTATGCACACCGGTCAAGCAGAAAAGGCTTTCACAGTCAGCGCTTGAGGTACTGGCGATCATCGCGTACAAACAGCCGACAACCAAAGGTGAAATTGAAGCGATTCGCGGTATTAAATGCGATCGGGTGATCGAAGGGCTCATCAAAAAAGAGTTAATCGCTGAGGTTGGACGTTCTACAGGAATCGGTCGTCCGATTTTATATGGAACCACCGATATGTTCTTGAAAAACTTTGGGTTTAGGACCATCAAAGATCTTCCGGATATAGACGATATTGAAAATGTAATTCATGAAGAGCTGATACCCGATGATCTGGATTTGCGGCAGATTTCGTTAGACTTCGATATTGTGGGTGAAGAAAACAATTCGATCGATTAAAAAAAAGTCATATCCCCCTAAAAGCGCCGTAAGATGTTTGAGGGAGATTTTGATGTTATGATAAATAATAAGGGTTTTATTTGGCCTCTGATGATTCTGCTTCTTGTCATAAGCATAAACGTATTTGTCGATGAAGAGACGCTGAATACGTTAAATAAACCAATTCCGGACGTTTCGGCTGCCCAGGCAATTTTGATCAACGGGAAGACCGGTGAGGTTCTCTATAAAAAAGATGCGGATCAGAAAGCGTATCCTGCCAGCACAACAAAGATCATGACTGCACTGGTGACTCTGGAAACCGTAAAAAGATGGAACGGTGATTTGGATCAGAAAGTCAAGATTCCTGCAGCAGCGGTTGGTGCAGAGGGGTCTTCGATTTACTTGTCTGCCGGAGAGGAAGTTTCGATCAGGGACTTGCTGTATGGCCTGATGCTCAGGTCCGGAAATGACGCCGCGGTAGCGCTTTCGGAGATTATCGGAGGCAGCGCAGATCAATTTGAAATGATGATGAACGCGGAGGCGATCCGGCTTGGATGCGTTGGAACCCATTTCATAAACCCAAACGGTCTTTATGATGAAAACCATTATACCACGGTCGGTGACATGGCGAAGATTGCCATGAGAGCCATGGAGGATGAGACGTTTAGAGAGATCGTTTCCGCGAAAAAATGGCAGGCTGGCAGAGCGCCGGACAAATACAACTATTTTTTCAATAAAAACAAAGTAATTTTTCAGTACGAAGGCGGAACCGGAATCAAAATCGGGTATACAGAGAAGTCCGGCAGAACGCTTGTGGCATCGGCAGAGCGGGATGGCGTCAGTTTGATCTGCGTTGTGATGAACGCGCCGGACTGGTTTTCTGATTCCTATGCCCTGATGGATTACGGGTTTGAGCAGCTATGCAATCGTTAGTTTAAATTCATTTAATACAAACACACATTTAAAATAATACCGTATATTAATACTGTGGTTTAAAGAAACGGGAGGCAAAAATGGACTACAGTATTTTTGATTGCGTCGACTCAGGTACCGAAAATTGTCCCTGCTACCTGGCGGTTACCGGAGATTGCCTTGTATGCAGCAGATTGCAGGGAAAAGAATTTTGTGATTGCCGTTACCGAGGCGTTTGCATATACAATGAATTCACGCAAAGCGGGAAGAAGATTAACAATCCGCGCAAAGATTTTGTGGCAAAAGTCGTGGAGAGAAAACAATATTTGGATGATTTGGCCGTTTTTGTTATCGAAGTAGGAAAAGGCTTTGCTCTCAAAGCGAGCAGGCCCGGTTCATACGTTTTTTTGAAGACGATCAATGATCCGGATTTTTATAATGTACCGATTTCTGTCATGAAAAGTGATATTGAAAAAGGGCAACTGCATCTTGCTGTCAAATCGATATCGACTAAGACAAAACTGCTGTTTAAAGAAAGCGGTGAAATCATGGTACGGGGCGTTTATCGAAACGGTATTCTGGCTCTAAAAGAAATCGTGGGAGAACGAGGCAGGATTGGTAAAGATGAAAAAATTCTGATCATTACCAAAGGCGTCGGATTTGCGCCGGCTGTTCTGTTGTCCGAGTGGGCGGGAGACCGTGCTCAAATTGACTTTTTAATTGATACAGATAAACTTGGCAGTGAGATCATTTTGGACTATATGCCATCGAAGCTGGACGGAATCATTAAGAAAATCAACTTGCATGAAAGCTTTCAAAAAGAAGAGGGAGAAGGCGTTGCTCAAATCATCAAAGAAGGAAAATACGACGCAATTCTTGCGCTTACATCTGACTTTTATATTGAAAAAATCAGGGAGATATTGTCTGGCCTAACGCCATCTTTAGGGCTTGCTTACAGCAATAATTTCAGGATTTGTTGCGGTGAAGGCATCTGCGGCGCGTGCAGCGTCGTAAACACACAAGGTATGACCTTTAAAATGTGCAAATGCCATGCGTATGAACCTTGATACCATTGATTTACACGAATAATTGTGATAAAATATTATGTGATTTGTACTAAAGAGGGAGGCAGCAGATGGTCAGACGCATTTACGTGGAAAAAAAGAAAGGCTTTGACGTCCTTGCGAGAAGTCTTTTTGAAGATTTAAAGGGGAGCCTCAACCTGGAGGGGCTTTCTGAGGTTAGAGTTTTACATCGATATGATGTTGAAGGCATAGATGAAGAAACGGCAGACAGAGCAAAAATTTCAGTATTTTCCGAACCTGCGCTCGATGTTGTTTACGATGAGAATCTGCCCGAAGATTTAAGCCCTGTTTATTTTGCTGTTGAATACCTTCCTGGTCAGTTTGATCAAAGGGCAGACTCTGCGGATCAGTGTATTCAAATGATGAACACACTTGCAGAGCCCAATGTAAAATACGCAAAGGTGATTGCCCTGGGCGGCGACCTGTCCCAGGAAGAGATCGATGCTGTTAAAAAATACTGCATCAATCCTGTGGATTCCCAGGAGGCTAAGTTTAATAAACCGGACAAGCTTGTTATGGACTATACGGTTCCGGAAAACGTGGCCAGGATCGAAGATTTTCTCGAATGGGATGAAGAAAAACTTGAAGATTTTCGAAAAGAAACCGGATTTGCCATGAGCAAAGATGACCTGGTTTTTGTTCATGACTATTTTTCAAAAGAAAAAAGAAATCCCACCATTACAGAACTGCGAGTGATCGACACATATTGGTCGGATCATTGCAGACATACGACGTTCATGACCCATTTGACCGATATACAATTTGAAGAAGGCAGCGCGCAAATCGTGAAGTCAGCTTTTGAAGGATATCTGGATATGCGTCGTGAAGTGTACGAGGGCCGCGAAAAAGAGATTTCGCTCATGGATATTGCGTGTATCGGCGCGAAATATATAAAGAAAAAAGGACTTCTTGAAGATTTGGATGAATCCGAAGAAATCAACGCCTGCAGTATTAAGGTTAAGGCAGATATAGACGGCCGTGAGGAAGATTGGCTGGTGATGTTTAAAAATGAAACGCACAATCATCCGACAGAAATAGAGCCCTTTGGAGGAGCCGCAACCTGTCTTGGCGGAGCGATCAGGGATCCGCTTTCAGGCAGAAGCTTTGTGTATCAGGCAATGAGGGTTACTGGAGCCGCGGATCCAAGACGCGCGATGCGCGATACATTGCCAGGGAAATTGCCGCAAAGAAAAATTACGCAGGAGGCCGCTGCGGGTTACAGCGCTTACGGAAATCAAATCGGACTTGCGACCGGCCAGGTGACTGAAATCTATGACGATGGATATATGGCAAAACGGATGGAGATTGGGGCAGTGATCGGAGCGGCGCCGGCAAGTCATGTTAGACGGGCTAAACCGGAAAATGGCGACCGCGTTATTTTGATAGGTGGCAGGACCGGACGGGACGGCTGCGGAGGCGCAACCGGATCTTCAAAGGAACATACGGAGGAATCCATCACAAGCTGCGGCGCGGAAGTACAAAAGGGAAATCCCCCTGTAGAAAGAAACATTCAGAGGCTGTTTCGGCGCAAGGAAGTATCCCTTATGATCAAGCGCTGCAATGACTTTGGAGCAGGAGGCGTATCGGTTGCGATCGGTGAATTGGCAGACAGCCTGGATGTGCAGCTTGATCTTGTGCCGAAAAAATACGAGGGACTGGACGGTACGGAGCTGGCGATTTCAGAATCTCAGGAAAGAATGGCGGTTGTCGTTTCGGAGAAAGACAGGGATCAGCTGATCGCTTTCGCGCAGGAAGAAAACCTGGAGGCGACAGAAGTCGCCAGGATTACAGAGACCGGACGTTTTAGAATGTTCTGGAGAGAGGATTTGATCCTTGACCTTTCCAGAGAGTTTTTAAATACAAATGGCGCCGTGCAAAAGGCTAAAGTTCTGGTTGTGAGTGCGGACAAGGCTAAAAAGGCTGAAAAAGCTGAAAATAAAAGTCCTGACCGTTATCTAAATGATCTAAACTGCTGCAGCCAAAAGGGCCTCGGCGAACGGTTTGACAGCACGATTGGCGCATCGACTGTGCTCATGCCCTTTGGCGGAAAATATCAGTTATCTCCTGCCCTGGGAATGGCAGCAAAACTGCCGGTTTTAAACGGACAGACAAACACTGCGACGCTGATGGCTTTTGGTTTTGATCCAGAGCTTTCAAAAGAAAACCCGTTCCTGGGAGCAATGTCCGCAGTCGTTGAATCGGTTACCAAGATCATTGCCATGGGCGGACAGCTTTCCTCAATCAGGCTGAGCTTTCAGGAATACTTTGAAAAAATGACGGAGGATCCGAAAAGCTGGGGCAAACCATTTGCCGCGCTTCTCGGCGCGCTTAAAGTGCAGAAGGAACTTGGAATACCAGCTATTGGCGGAAAAGACAGCATGTCCGGCACTTTTATGGATTTGAATGTGCCTCCTACGCTCGTTTCGTTCGCGGTAACCGCCTGCGAAGCAGACCGCATCCTTTCAACAGAGTTTAAAAAACATGACAGCAACATCGTCCTGCTGCGATCACAATTCGATCAAAATGGGGTGATTGATTTTGACCGGTATAAACGATCGATGGACAAGATTGCTCAGCTTTCTGCGCAGAAGAAAATTCTCGCGGCGCAGACAGTGGGGGCAGGCGGTATTTTTATGTCCCTTGTTAAAATGTCAGTTGGAAACAAAATCGGATTCCAAGTTAAAAACATAAGCGAGACAAAGCTTTGTGAACGGGATTACGGGGCTGTTTTGCTGGAGATTTCTTCTGATTTAAACGTGGGAGAACTTTTTGAGGGTGTTGAATACGAAGTGTTTGGCGGTACTTCCAATGACGGAAAACTCACCTGTGGCGGCGCTGCGGCGCTGAGCGTCCAGGAAGCCATAGAAAAATGGATGGAGCCGCTGGAGAAAATCTTTCCGGTCAGGACGTCTGATTATAAGAAGGAAAGAGATCAGACCCCGGTACAGGAACTCTCTTATCATGAGAGAAGTGAACTCCGGCCTTTGATCAAGACCGCCAAACCACGGGTACTCATTCCTGTTTTTCCGGGAACAAATTGTGAAGTTGACTCAAGGCTGGCATTTGAGCGCGCCGGAGCCATCGTGGATGTCCATTTAATTCGGAACCTGACAAAGCAGATGCTCATGGAATCCATCGCAGAGCTGGCAGAAAAAATCAGAAACAGTCAGATCATCATGATTCCGGGAGGTTTTAGCGGAGGCGATGAACCGGATGGGTCCGCAAAGTTTATTACAGCGGTATTCCGAAATCAAAGTGTAAGAGAAGCGGCCACCGATCTCATGGAGAACAGAGACGGATTGATGCTTGGCATCTGCAACGGCTTTCAGGCGCTGATCAAACTGGGGCTTCTTCCATATGGCAAAATTATAGAGCCGGATGAAAACAGTCCGACGCTGACATTCAACAAAATCGGAAGGCATATGTCCTGCCTCGTCAGAACCAGGATTGCATCTGTAAAATCGCCGTGGTTATCCGGGGTTTCCATCGGAGACATCCACACCATTCCCATATCACATGGAGAAGGCAGGTTGATTGCGAGCAGCGGCCATCTGGAAAATATGATTCAAAATGGGCAGATTGCGACGCAGTATGTGGATCTGGCCGGAAAACCGTCCATGGATATCGAATATAACCCAAATGGTTCTGTGTATGCTGTTGAGGGAATCACATCTCCGGATGGTAGAATTTTGGGCAAAATGGCGCATTCCGAGCGAATTTCTGAGCATGTTTATAAAAACGTTTCCGGAGTATACGATCAAAAGATCTTCGAATCCGGTGTAGAGTATTTTAAATAATACAAGTATTGTTGGAGGAATCAAATGAAAGTAGCAATTTTAATGGGAAGTAAATCCGATTATCCCGTTGTACAAAAATCGGAAGAAATATTGAAAGAATTCGGCGTAGAGACAGAGGTAAGAATCATTTCGGCGCATCGTACGCCAAAGGTGGCGGAAGCCTTCGCGAAGACCGCAGAAGAGCGGGGAATCGAAGTCGTAATCGCAGCGGCAGGAAAAGCCGCGCATTTGGCAGGCGTACTCGCGGCGACGACGCCACTGCCGGTAATCGGGATTCCCATGAAATCGAGTACGATGGACGGTCTTGATTCGCTTCTTTCCGTCGTTCAAATGCCTAAAGGCGTTCCGGTTGCGACCGTTGCGATCGACGGCGCTGAAAACGCGGCGCTGCTTGCGGTTCAGATGCTGAGTATAAAATATCCAGAAATGAGAAAAGCAATGATCGCGTATAAGGCGAAAATGGAACAGGAAATCATCGCGATCGATGAAGAATTTCAAAAAAGTATGTAAAAAGATAAGCAGAGAGGTAGAGAGTACATGATAGATATGAATAGGAGCTTGACAGAAGATAAACTGTTTGACGAGTGTGGTGTTATCGGTGTATACGCGCCGGGGAAAAAAGACATCGCCAGATCGGTTTACTTTGGATTGCACGCACTGCAGCACAGAGGACAGGATAGCGCGGGGATAGCCTCAAACGAAGGAGGCAAAATTCAATATTACAAAGCAAGAGGACTTGTCCAGGAAGTTTTCAACGATGAGATCATGGAAAGGCTTCAAGGTGACATGGCGATCGGCCATGTGCGTTATCCGGCCGGCGGTGAAACACAAGTGGTCAACGCAATGCCGCTTGTCGTCTACTACAAAGGCGGGGCGCTTGCTCTGGCGCACAACGGAAGCCTTGTCAACGGCAGAATCCTCAGAGAAGAAATGCAAAACAACGGATTCCTCTTCCAAACAACAGTGGATTCAGAAATCATCGCAGCTTTAATCGCAAGAAATATTAGAGAACATACGATTGAAAAAGCGATTTTAAAAACATTGGAAACCGTGAAAGGGGCTTATGCGTTGGTTATAACCGCGGAGGAAAAGCTGATCGGCGTCAGAGATCCGAATGGAATCAGACCACTTTGTATCGGAAAGACGAAAGATGGTTTTGTCCTCTCCTCGGAAAGCTGCGTTTTTTCGCTGCTTGGCGCCAAATTGATTCGCGATGTAGAGCCAGGAGAAATGGTTGTCATTGAAAACAAGGAAATCAAATCATACAAATTTGTTAAAAATGCGCGAAAAGCAGGATGTTCGTTTGAATACGTCTATATCGCAAGGCCTGACAGTGACATCGACAAAAGAAATGTATATATGGCCAGAAGTCATTGCGGGAGACGACTTGCGAAAGAAGCGTCGGTGGATGCGGATATGGTCATTTCCGTACCGGATTCAGGAACGGTCGCTGCAATCGGATATGCGGAGGAAGCGGGCATTCCATACGGAGAAGGCTTCATTAAAAATCGATATGTGGGAAGAACGTTTATCCAGCCTGACCAGCGGATGCGAGAACTGTCCGTAAGGCTGAAGCTCAACGTCATTACAGACAATGTTAAAGGAAAACGGATCATTATGGTCGATGATTCGATTGTGCGCGGCACCACAAGTAGAAAAATTGTACAAATGCTGAGAGAAGCCGGGGCGACAGAAGTTCACATGAGGGTCGCGTCCCCGCCGGTTACGGATCGTTGCTTTTTTGGGATCGATACGCCGGACAAAGATGAGCTGGTGGCATCTGTAAAAAGCGTGCAGGAAATCAGCGATATGATTGGAACCGATTCGCTGGCATTCATAAGCCTTGAAGGTATGCTAGAAGCCATCGCATTGGGAGATCAGGTCTGCAGCGCGTGTTTTGACGGCAACTATCCGTTGGAGCTGCCTGAACTGGTTAAAGAATAGGAGTAGGAGGACGAAGAAGAATGCTTACGTATAAAGACGCAGGCGTAGACACAAAAGAGGGCGAAAAAGCTGTAGAGCTCATGAAGCCGTATGTAAAAAAGACATTTAACAAAAATGTATTGACTGGTCTCGGCAGTTTCGGAAGCCTGTTTAAGCTCGATATAGACGGTATGAAAGAGCCGGTTTTGGTTTCAGGTACAGACGGTGTCGGAACGAAGCTGAAAATTGCTTTTCTCATGGACAAACATGATACGATTGGCATTGACTGCGTCGCAATGTGCGTAAATGATATTCTATGCCAGGGCGCCAAACCCCTCTTTTTCCTCGACTATATCGCTACCGGGCGGGTCAAAGCGGAAAAAATCGCTCAGATCGTAAAAGGAATCGCAGATGGCTGCGTAATGGCAGGATGTGCGCTGGTTGGCGGTGAAACGGCCGAAATGCCTGATTTTTATAAAGACGACGAATATGACATTGCCGGATTCGCGGTAGGTGTTGCCGATCTTCCGCAGATGATCACCGGTGAAAAAATAAAAGAAGGGGACAAGGTTATCGGAATTGCCTCAAGCGGCATCCATAGCAACGGGTATTCATTGGTACGTAAAGTATTTTTTGACCAATTGAATATGAGCCCCGAGGATTATGTTCAGGAACTTGGAATGACCTTAGGGGAAGCGCTTTTGACTCCGACGAAAATATACGCAAAAGCCTGCGAAGCGGTCTTTGCGAAACATACCATTCATGGCGTCGTTCACATTACAGGAGGCGGTTTTTTTGAAAACATCCCTCGAATCATCCCACAGGGTCTGGGTGTGAAGATCGACTCGGCAAGCTGGGAAAAGCCTGCTATTTTTCATTTGATTCAGGAAGCAGGAAATGTCGACCGGATTGAAATGTTTAAAACATTCAATATGGGCGTCGGAATGATGATGATCACAGACGCAAAGACCTCTGATCAAGTCGTAGAAACGCTGAGAAACTGCGGCGAATACGCGGAAATCATCGGGGAAGTTCAAACCGGGCATGGGGTGCAACTTGACTGAAAGGGATAAAATGGAAAAACCAAAGAAAAGAATTTCTGTATTGGTCTCGGGCGGAGGCAGCAACCTGCAGACGATCATCGATCGCATCGCGGACGGGACAATACCAAAAGCAGAAATCGTCCAAGTCATATCAAGCCGCGAAGGCGTCCATGCGCTAAGACGTGCGGAGCAGGCGGGAATTCCGGCGATTGTCATTTCATCAAAGGAATTTCCGGACCCAAATCAAAAAGCGCGGGCGTTGCAAAGCGCTCTTGAAAAAGCCGAGCCGGACTTGATTGTGCTGGCGGGTTACATGAGCATTTTACATCCGGACATCACTAGAAAATTCGCCAGGCGAATCATCAACATTCACCCTTCGCTCATCCCTAAATATTGTGGAAAAGGCTTTTATGGAGAACGCGTCCACAAGGCGGTGCTGGCTGGCGGTGAACAAATCACGGGCGCTACCGTTCATTTTGTTGATGAAGGCGTGGATACAGGAGAGATTATTATGCAGAGGGCGATAGCGGTTGACGGAAGCGATGATGCGGGCACACTGGCGGCGAAAGTTTTAACCATCGAACATCAGCTCCTGCCAGAAGCACTGGCTATGTTATTAACGAAGGAGAAAGAGGAAAAAATATGAGAGCATTAATCAGCGTATCAGATAAGACCGGAATTGTCGAGTTTTCTGAGGAATTAAATAAGCTGGGCGTACAGATTATATCAACAGGCGGGACGCTTACGAGGCTTGCGGACAACGGAATAGACGCAATCGGAATTTCCGAATTAACGGGATTTCCCGAGTGCCTCGATGGACGCGTCAAGACGCTCCATCCAGCGGTTCACGGTGGAATTTTAGCGATTAGAGATAGAAAAGAACATATGAAACAGATTGAGGATTTGCAGATTGAAACGATCGATATCGTTGCGATCAACTTATATCCCTTCAAAGAGACAATTTTAAAGCCCGGGGTAAGATTAGAAGACGCGATCGAGAACATCGACATCGGAGGTCCGGCGATGCTTCGTTCTGCCGCGAAAAATCATAACGATGTCATCGTACTATGCGACCCGAGTGATTACGCGGCCGTGATCAAGGAACTCAAGGAAAAGAAAACGGTGTCCTACGAGATGAAATACAGGCTTGCACTCAAAGTTTTTGAGCATACGGCGGCCTATGACGCGCTTATTGCGAGCTATTTGCGAAAACAGATTGACGCTGACCTGCCGGACAACCTAACGCTCACATTTGAAAAAATGCAGGGGTTGCGGTATGGCGAGAATCCACATCAAAAAGCGAACTATTATAGAGAGATACAGGCGCCGCAAGGCTCTCTCTCAAGAGCGGTGCAACTGCACGGCAAAGAGCTTTCTTTTAACAATATCAATGATGCAAACGGCGCTTTAGAAACTTTGAAAGAGTTTCAGGAACCGGCGGTTATCGCGGTAAAACATGCCAATCCATGCGGAGTAGGTACTGGGTTTGACATTTTGGCGGCATACCAACGGGCGCATGACTGCGATCCGGTTTCGATCTATGGAGGAATTTTGGCCGTGAACCGAACCATCGATGCCGGAGCCGCGGAAGCAATCAGTAAGATTTTCCTCGAGATCATCATCGCCCCCGATTTTACGGAGGAGGCGCTGGAGATCCTGACAAAAAAACAAAACATCAGGCTTTTGAAGCTGGAAGACATAGGCAACACCCCTGAAAAGCAGGTGGATATGAAGAAGACTGGTGGAGGCCTTCTGGTTCAAGATCAGGATATGGCGTTGTTTGACGAAAGCGATGTTAAGATCGTTACTGACAGAATCCCGACAGATAAAGAGATGAAGGACATGATTTTCGCGATGAAGGTAGCAAAACATGTTAAATCAAATGCCATAGTGATCGCTAAAGACGGAATGACCGTCGGCATAGGGTCAGGGCAAACCAACAGGATATGGGCGGTCAATAACGCAGTCAGACAATCAAACTTTGACCTTAAAAATACAGTCATGGCGTCCGACGCATTCTTCCCGTTTGAAGATTGTGTGGAGGCTGCTGCTGCTGCGGGTATCTCGGCGATCATTCAGCCAGGCGGATCCATACGCGATGAAGATTCCATACGGAAGGCAAACGAGCTCGGAATCGCGATGGTCTTCACCGGTATGAGACATTTTAAACACTAATAAATGGTTGTGCTAAGCGTTGAGGGCTGATATACGAAGAAAAGAGGAACTATGAAAATACTTATTGTAGGAAGCGGTGGAAGAGAACACACGATAGCGTGGAAACTTTCCAAAAGTGATAAAGTTGAGAAGATATTTTGCGCGCCCGGAAACGCAGGAATCGCAGATATAGCGGAGTGCCTTGAGGTGAAGGCAGAGGATATAGAAGGGATAACCGAGGCCGCAAAGAAAAACGAGATAGACCTTGCCATAATCGGCCCCGAGGTTCCCCTTGCGATGGGGATCGTGGATGCTCTTGAAGATTCAGGGATAAAGGTATTTGGACCGAATAAAAAATGCGCCCAGCTCGAAGCCAGCAAGGCATTTACGAAAGCTTTCCTAAAAAAGCATGGGATTCCTACGGCTCGCTACCAAGAGTTTACGGATCAGGATGAGCTGCTTTCCGCAATTGGGATGTTTGGCTTCCCGATGGTTTTGAAAGCCGATGGATTGGCAGCGGGGAAAGGTGTGGTAATCGCCGAAACAGCAGAAGACGCAAAAAATGCGATTAAGCAAATGATGGGCGACAAAATATTTGGGGCGGCCGGTGAAAAAGTTGTCGTCGAGGAGTTTTTGCGCGGAACGGAAGCTTCTGTGCTGTGCTTCGTGGATGAAAAGACTATCGTTCCGATGGAATCAGCTCAGGATTATAAGAGGATTTTTGATAACGATGAAGGTCCGAATACAGGCGGAATGGGAACGTATTCTCCAAGTCTGCTATTTGATGAAAGCCTTGAAAAAAGGATAATGGATGAAATACTTGCGCCGACGCTTGCGGGGTTTCAGGCTGACGGGCTTAACTTTAAAGGCGTGCTTTTCGTAGGAATCATGATAACAGAGGATGGCCCGAAAGTTATAGAATTTAACAATCGCTTTGGCGACCCTGAAACACAGTCGGTGCTTCCAAGGCTTGAAACCGACCTTCTGGATATTTTCATTGCAGTAACAGAAAATAGCCTCAGCAGCGTAGATATAAAATGGAATAACCAAAAAGCCGTTTGCGTGGTACTTGCTTCAGGAGGTTATCCGGGGAACTATGAGAAGGGCTGTACCATAAAAGGCATTGAAAGTGTAGATAAAGATATATTGGTATTTCATGCAGGGACAGAAACCAGTCACGTTTGCGATGAAGATTCATGTGGGACGGCAACGGTAACAGCAGGCGGCAGAGTCCTTGGAATAACGGCGCTTGCTGACACGCACGAGGAAGCAAGGAAAAAAGCATATGAAAATGCGGCAAGGATATCATTTAAAGGGATGCAATACCGTAAAGATATAGGGATCATATAGATCATTGAAGTGATAAAATTATAGTACAATTTTATCAGAAAAATTGGTTTTATGGGTAAAAAGGGATTAATCAAAATATTGTTAAATTTATTGATCATACTGATCAATGTTTTCGTGTTTTCAAAAGCATTTTTAGGAATTCAAATATCCTTAAAGAACGTTATGGAAGCTATAATTGGCATATCTACGATACTTTTCAGCGCAGTGTTTTTTATCTATGTCAATACAAATATTGCAAAAGTGAAAAGGGTTCAAAAGGTCATGAGGCCCGGTAGCACGGAGACAAGCACTTTAGACGACTGCTATAACGAATTAAAAAAATATAATAAAAACAGCTCATCGTCTTTTGATAAGCCTCTGGCAGACATAACGAAACAAATAGAAAGATTTAGTAAGAAGAAGCTTGCGATAGGCGGAATATTATCTGAAAAATTCGATGTTAACGAAATAACATATGATAAATATAGTGGCGCTGTAGAAAGCATAGCAAAATTGTTTCAGGAAAACGTAGAAAATGCAATTGCCAAAATAAAATCTTTTGATGGAGCAGATATGGAAGCGTCTCAAAAGGAGATATTTCAGGAATATAACAAATATATATTAAAAGTAACGGTGGATAATGAGGAGATTATCCTAAAACTGGATCGATTGATATTTGAAATATCCAAACTAAAGGATAAGACGCGCGATGGCGCCGAAAGTATGGATGTCATAAAAGAGATAGAGCAGTTGATACAAAATACCAAATTGTATAAGTAAATGTGTGAAAGGGTGGATGTTTATGAGCAACATGGCGGAGTTTTCAATGGAGTTACCTGACATAAAAGCAATTGAACAAGAGGTGGAGAGAGACGATAAAGTGCTGCCGAATGATGCGGCAAAGTTAAAACAACAAGCTGAGAATAATGCGCTTGCATTACTGAATTGTGATATTGACTCACTTGCGGAAAAAAACAAATTTACCGCTTCCATCGACCAGTTTGGTTTGGACACAATGCAAAAATCCGGAACAAAAAATTCTTTACTCAAAACATCTGTGGGTAACTTATCCAAATCCGGAGACGAGGGGGGGGAGGTATCAAAAAGCCTTGCGGATTTACAAAAACAAATCAAGGAGCTGGATCCGGGGCTAATAAATTTCACGAAAAAGGGTCTGTTCGGGAAGATCGCCAATCCTGTAAGACAATATTTCAACAAGTATGAAAAATCGGAAAGCGTCATAGAAAACATTATGAAATCACTTGATAAAGGAAAAACCATATTAAAAAATGACAATACAACTTTATCAATAGAACAATCAGCGCTGAGAGATTTATCAAAGAAACTGACCCATGAAATACAGATGGCTTCACTGATGGACACTTTTATAGAGGAAAAATTAAGTGAAGTTCACTCTGCAAATATGGATGGCGATCAAAAAAGATTTATACAGGAGGAAATTCAGTTTCCTTTAAGGCAGAGAATTACCGACATGCAGCAGATGATTATTGTAAATCATCAGGGCATAATTGCGATGGAAGTGATTCAGAGAAACAACAAAGAACTGATGCGCGGTGTTGACAGAGCAAAGAACGTTACCGTATCGGCGCTTAGAACAGCTGTAATGGCAGCTTCTGCGCTATACAATCAAAAAATAGTGCTTCAAAAAATAAAAGCCCTCAATGAAACAACGAGCAACCTCATCGGGGCAACTTCCCAAATGCTTAAAGATCAAGGCGCCGAGATCCAAAAACAATCTATTGAATCAACAATATCGATAGACGATTTAAAGGCGGCCTTTGAAAACGCCGTCACAGCATTGGATGAAATAAGCAATTTCAAAAGGCAGGCCTTACCGGTCATGAAACAAAATATTGAGCAGTTCAGGGAGATGGCGGACAAAGGCGAGGCTGAAATCAAAAGACTTGAAGCCGGCAGAGTTTCGCCAGTCAATCAATAAGCGCTGTTGCAAAGGGGGATGCAGTTATGTCTATATTCATGATTCTATTAGTAATAGGCGTAACGATACCGGCGGTATCGGTGCTTTTGTCGGCATTACTGGGTTCAGCTGAAGACTTGTTTAAAGCAAGCATAGACGCAGATGTAAGTGCCGAAGGGTTTGGTTTATTTGAGGTTCTTTTTCCCCTGTCTCCGATTATTTGGTGTGTGCAGTTGATCGTAATGGGAAGTGTAGGCGAGATGCTTAGACGTTCCGGAAACTTTGATATTGTCCCTATATGGATAATTGCTATCATAGCGGGCTACATAGGGATGCTGATCGTGAATAATTGTATCATGCTGCCGCTTAAGAGAGCTAAAATTTATACGGACTCCATCGAATGTTTGATTGGCATGCAAGCGGAAGTGATAGAAACGATCAAAATAAACGGAACCGGGGCCGTAAAAATCATAGGCAAGGCCGGGCAGGCGATATATGCAGCCAAATGTGAAGATAGCATACAAATCAATCAAGAGGAAATCGTAAGAGTTAATAACATTATTAATGGCGTAGCCACAGTAGAAAGGGAGGTAACAGATTGAATTATTTTGATTTCATGCCAGTTGTTTGGGGCGTAATAGGGTTGGTTCTGGTAATGTTTGTAATAACCAGAATGTGGAAAAGAATACCGCAAGACAAAGCGGCTGTCGTTACGGGGCTTAAAAAACGTGTAATTACAGGCGGCGGTACAATGGTAGTACCTGTATTGGAAAGGATCGACGTGATATCGCTTGAAAACATTCCGCTGAATATCAGCACAACAGGGGCTATGACAATTCAGGGCGTGCCGATTACAGCTACAGGTGTTGCGGTAATAAAAGTCAAAAACGAAAAGGAAAGTATCCTATGTGCGATAGAGCAATTTCATTCGGGAAAGGAAAACGCGACAAACCAAAGGATAAGGGATACCTCTAACAGCGTTTTGGAAGGAAAACTCCGTGAAATCGTCGGCAAGATGACGGTAGAGGAAATATACAAAGACCGGGAGGCTTTTTCACAGCAGGTAAGAGAAGTTGCGGATATAAGTCTTGCCACGATGGGTTTTGAACTCCTGGCATTTACAATAAAAGAAATAACCGACCCCAACGGCTACTTGGAAGCGCTTGGCGCTCCCCGTATAGCGGCAGTCAAGAAGGATGCTGCGATCGCTGAAGCCGAAGCGGACAGGGACGCCCGGATGAAAATAGCAGAGGCGAATAAAGCCGGAGAGGAAGCAAGGCTAAAGTCCGAGGCGGCGATCGCCGAGTCAGAAAAAGAAAAGAACGTCAGGCAGTCAAACTATGAAAAAGAAGCGCAAACGGCCAAGGCAGAAGCAGACGCGGCTTACGAAATTCAACAGAACAAAATGCGCAAAACGATCGTCGACACAAATGCCGACGCTGAAATCATAAAACAGCGAAGAGACCAGGAGATTATGGCTGAGCAGATGCAAGTTGAGGTCGCTAAGGAAGAAAAGAACATAGAGCTGGCAAAAACCAAAGCAGAAGCCAAGAAAAGATACTTAGAAGAAACCGTAATAAACCCTGCGGAAGCTGCCAGAAAAGAAGCTGAGCTGAAAGCCGAATCCGAAAAGGTAAAAGCAATCAAACAAGCGGAAGCGGCAGCGCAGGCGAAGGAGCTAAGCGCCCAGGCGGAAGCAAACGCAAGGATGAAAAACGCGGAAGCCGAAGCATTTCAGATAAAAGCAATAGGGATTCAGGAAGCTGAAATCATAAACGCAAAGGGCCAGGCAGAAGCAAACGCCATCAAACTGAAACTCGAAGCTGAAGCAGAGGGTATGCTAAAGAAAGCAGAAGCCTACAGGCAATACGGCGATGCAGCTGTCATTCAGATGATCGTAGAAGCATTACCTGAAATGGCTAAGAATATCGCAGCGCCGATGGGCGAAATAGATAAGATCGTCGTTTGGGACAGTGGTGAAACAGGCAACGGCGGCGGTGCAATGAAACTTGTCAATAACGTCACGAAAACCTTAACTGCTACAACCGACGCAGTAGGTGAGATGGTCGGCTTTGACATAAAAAAGGCACTTGAAAGATTTGCAAAACCAGATGAATCAAAAAACTAATAATTGGATAAAATTGATTATAGTAAAAAACGATATATAATGATTTTAATTCAATATTGAGGGAGAAAACGATGAAAAGAAAACTGGCGATTCTGCTTGCTCTGGTTTTGATTGTGGCGGCATTTACCGGCTGCAGCGGTGGACGCGGAAACAAAACCGAAGAGCCATTTAAAGTTGGCGCGATTTATCCGACCAGCGGGAGCAACGCGCTGCTGGGGCAGCAGTGCCTGGACGCTGTGAAAATAGCGGTTGATTTTATCAATGAAAGAGGCGGCGTACAAGGCAGAAAAGTTGAACTCAATGTGGCTGACGCGCCTGACCCGACAGCTGCCACAACAGAAGCGGAAAGACTGATCGACCAGAAAGGCGTGCAAGTCATCTTTGGATCTTTATCCAGCGGAAACGCGCTGGCGATCGCGGGTGTCGCCGAGAAAAGCGGCGTCACCCTCGTAGAATCCGGCGGGATCGTAGATGAATTGACGGATAGAGGTTTCAAAAATGTATTTCGAATTCTCGATAAGGGAAGTCGCCGCGGTGCAAAAGGGGTGGAGTACACAGCAGAGGCGCTTGCGGAGAAACTTGGAATTTCAGTTGTAGACCTAAAAGTTGCAATCATTCATGAAGACTCCAGCTACGGCACGTGCGTGGCGGATGGTGTAGAGGCAAAAGCAAATGAGCTTGGCATGCAGGTGGTTGCTCGCGAACATTATAGTACGACAATCGCAGATATGTCCTCTTTAGTCATGAAAATCAAAAACGGGACGCCGGATATACTGTTCTCAGTCAATTATATCCCTGACGCGGTCTTACTCGTCGATACGTTAAGACAATATGAAGCAGTTCCAAAAGTCTTTATGGGGCTGGGGGCAGGTACCACAAATCCACAGTTCGCGAAAGATGTCGGGAGCGATTCAGACGGAATGTTCTGCACCGATATGCCGACAAATTTGCCGATTGAATTCTTTGATTCGGATCCGGAGCTGAAAAAAGTCGTAGAAGAATTCAGAGCGGCATTTGTAGCAAAACATCCGGATCTTGGAATGCCAACGATTGCGGCCGAAGCCGCGTTTGCCGGAGCGTATACCTTTATGCATGATGTACTGCCAAACGCGGAATCCTTTGACAGTGAGGGAATCAGAGAAGCCGCGATCAATACGAAACTGAGCCTGACCGCGCTCGGCTTTGGATGGGACGTTCGCGAAGATGGCCAGAACTATGATGCTGCGGCAAATATCAACCAGTGGCAGGGGGGAAGAGTCATAACGATTTATCCGGAGTATATGAAGAATGGCGAGGCGATCAATATACCTTTGCCGATTGCTAAAATTTAATGGAACAAATCCTTCAAATATTTGTTTCCGGTATTTTATCGGGCGGGATCTATGCATTGGCCAGTGTCGGGCTGGCTTTGATCTTTGGAGTCGTCGGGCTGGTTAACTTCGCGCATGGTGAGTTTTTAATGCTTGCAATGTACTTTGCTTATTGGATTTACAGCATTACCGGCCTTGATCCTTACCAGTCTATGATCATCAACATGGCGGCCATGGCCTTGATTGGTTATCTGATCTTTAAGATCATCATGGTCAGGGTGCTCGGTTCGGATCATTCCATTCAAATGCTCATCACACTCGCCCTTTCCATGGAACTTCAAAACTTGGCGCTGATGCTGTGGAAAGCAGATTACAGGAGCATACGGCTGGACATAACCAACGCGACATTCAACATAGGAGCTATAACGCTGAATACACCGAGGGTGATCGCGTTTGCGATCGCCCTCGGTACTTCGATTCTCCTGTGCCTTTACTTACAAAAAACGTTTTCCGGAGCAGCAATGCGCGCGATTTCTCAAAACGGGAAAGCGGCCGAGCTTATGGGAATTAACATTAAAAGGACCTATTTAAAAGCCTTTGTCATCGGTACGGTGCTGGTAGGACTTGCGGGACTTTTAATTTCTCCGATCTATCCGGCTTTTCCTCTCGTCGGCGCCAATTTTAGTACGCTCGCTTTTATTGTTGTGGTACTGGGAGGGCTGTCCAGTGTACCGGGCGCCATCTTTGGGGGCCTCATCATCGGTGTTGTGGAGAGCTTCGCGGGTTATTATGCAGGGCCGGCCTACCAGCAGGCGGCCTATTTTCTGCTGTTCATTTTAGTCTTAATATTTATGCCAAATGGCTTATTTGGAAAGCGATAGAGGGGAGGGAATCATGATGAAAAAGTGGGTTCTGATTTTTAAAGAAACCCCTATTCTTTGGATCATCGCGATCGGATCGATTGCGATTCCCTTCTGCCTTCCCAGCAGGTACTATCAGGGAATTGCGGTTTTAACCTTTTTGTGGGCAGGGCTCGCGTGCGCATGGAACCTTTACAGCGGTTATTGTAATCGCCTTAGCATAGGGCATGCGGCTTTTTTTGGGATCGGCGCCTATACGTCGTCGCTGCTGTATCTGAACTTCGGTCTCTCACCATGGATCGGCATGCTTGCGGGTGGTGTAGTTTCTGCGGTCACTGCTTTGGTCATTGGTGGAACGACGCTTCGTCTAAAGGGGACTTTTTTTGTATTGTCAACGATCGCTTTCGCAAAAATCCTGGAGGTCATCGCCGTCACGTCAAGAGATCTTACAGGAGGGAGTTTAGGGGTTTTTATACCAAACGATACGGGCTTTTCAAATATGATTTTTTCCGGAAAGATTCCCTACGCTATACTGACATGGGGTTATATGATCGCAGCCCTTTTGATTTGCGCCGGACTTGAGAAATCAAGGCTGGGATTTTCACTGATCGCGATCGGTCAAAATCAGGAAGCCGCGGAAAACCTCGGCGTAAATTCGACGAAAGTGATGCTGACCGCCTTTGTCATGAGCGCTGTGCTGACAGCCTTTGGAGGCGCCGTTTACGCTCAATATGTTATGTTTTTTGAGCCTTCTTTGATCATGTCGCTGGGAACTTCAATTAACTTTATCTTGCTTGCGATCACGGGAGGAACGGGAACAGCTTTTGGGCCAATGGTCGGCTCCTTCATTCTGACACCGATCAGCAACATCCTGCGAGGCAGCCTGACAGGTATCAGCGGACTGCACAATTTTATTCTGGGGTTTATCCTGATTGTGATTTTGCTCTTCAGGCCGGATGGAATTCTGCCGCAAGTTAAATTGTTTTATGAAGGAATGGTTAAAAAACGAAAAAAGAGTGGGGAGGTGAAGTGATATGCTTTTGAAAATTGACTCTGTTACGAAGAAATTTGGCGGACTTACCGCGGTTTCCGAAGTCTCTCTTGAAATCGAAGAGGGGACGGTCATAGGGCTCATCGGTCCAAATGGGTCTGGAAAGACGACACTATTCAATTGCATTAACGGAACCTTGCCGATCACATCCGGGAAAATTGTTTTTAACGGCACGGATATATCAAAGATGAAATCCCATCAGATCGCGAAACTTGGAATCGCGAGGAGTTATCAGATCGTACAGCCTTTCGGCAACATGACTACACTTCAGAATGCTATGGTAGGAGCTTTTTGCCGTTTAAATGACTATGAGCAAGCGCAGTGTGTCGCGATGGAGGCGCTGAGCTTAGTAAACTTATCGCATAAGAAAGATTTCGTTGCCAAACATTTGAATCTGGGTGAGCGAAAAAAACTTGAGATCGCCAAGGCGCTTTCCACTCAGCCTAAGCTTCTCTTGCTCGATGAGGTGATGGCTGGGCTCACCACCTCTGAGGTGTTTGAAATGGTGAAAATCGTCCAGTCAATCAATGAATCCGGGATTACGCTTATCATTATTGAGCACATTATGGAAGCAATTATGTCGATTTCGAAGCGAATTGTTGTACTAAACTTTGGTAAAAAAATCATGGAAGGGACACCAATCGAAGTAAGCAGCAGTGAGGAAGTCATAGAGGCCTATTTTGGCGTGGAGGTGGAGGCTGAAAATGCTTAAACTTACCAACATTGATTCATTCTACGGCGAAATTAAGGTGCTTGAGGCCCTTTCCCTTGAAGTGAGAAAAGGAGAGATCGTTACAGTCATTGGCGCAAACGCAGCCGGAAAATCAACGATGCTTTCCTGCATTTCCAGAACATTGACGTCATTTGCCGGTAAAATTGAATTTGAAGGCATCCGGATTGATCGAATGCGTCCGGATCAGATTGTCGATCTCGGTCTGATCCAAGTCCCTGAAGGCAGGCTCCTGTTTCCAAAACTAACTGTGCGTGAAAATCTTGAGTTGGGGGCGTACAGCAAAAGAAGCAGAGCAAATCGAAAAGAACGTCTGAAACAGGTTTATGAAATGCTGCCGAAAATGAAAGAACGTGCCGGACAGATCGCGGGTTCTTTAAGCGGTGGAGAAGCACAGATGTGCGCCATCGGAAGGGGCATTATGGCTGATCCCAAGTTGGTTATGTTTGATGAACCTTCCCTGGGACTCGCGCCTATTGTCGTGCTGGAGGTCATGGAACTGATCAAGAAAATTCGCGATAGCGGTATGACGGTCTTGCTCGTTGAGCAGAACGTACGCCAATCACTCAAGCTCGCGGACAGAGCTTACGTGATTGAAAACGGCAGGATTTTGATGGAGGGGAGCGGAAAAGAGCTTTTAGAAAGCCCTGAAGTCAAAAAAGCATATTTGGGGTTATAACGAGGCGGGTCTCCACCTCGTTGACAAATTCTTTACTCCATGCCCAAAATTACGATGCCGAAAACGACGATGGCGATCGCCAGATATTGTTTGGGAGCAAGCTTTTCCTTGAGGAAAATGCGTGAAAGCACGACAGACATAACACAGTAGGACGCAATAAGCGGCGCCGCTAAGATAGCGTTATCAGCCATAGCGTAAACATATGTAAACTGACCGGCTGCCTCACAAACGCCAGAGATCGCCTTCCATTTTTCTTCATGAAAAAAGAAGGTTGTTTTTTTAATAAATTTTACATAAATAAAAGCTAGTATGGCCGAAATTAAAAACGTAAACTCATAAGACAGCAGAGCCTCTTCTTCGGTCATGTAATAATTCAAATAGATCGCGTCGGCGAATGTACCAACTCCGTCAAGGCCACAATACAGCAAAGGGAAGACCAGCGCCATCGCGCCATACATATATTTTTTATTCACAGTTTTATCGAAAGTAGGTAAATCTGCGGATTCTGCCTTTTTTTCAAAATAAGAGAGCAAAACGATTCCGACACAGACCATGGCGATAGCGAACAATTGAAGTAAGCTCATCGATTGATCTAAAAAGAGAAAGCATAGCAATGCGGCTACTGCGCCCGACGAATTGCAAACTGGTGATAAAATAGAAAGATCCAAGTACCGCAGCCCGACATAGCTGAATGTCATGGAAGCGATGTAAAGGAAAGATACCGGAAAGTATTTGATGATGTTAAAAAAATCAAAATGATATTGATTCATAATCATATAGCCGATAGCATGGATCCCCATTACAAACCCAATCATAATGACAATTTTCCAATGACTGGTTTTGTCCTTTGGGTTCGTGCCGGCCTTTTGAAATACATTACCGCTGCCCCATGCAGTGATCGTTAAAAGGGAATAAAAAAACCACATATATTGCTCCTATTGCTATTTTTGAAAATACCAAAATTAATAATATCATCCTGACAAAACAGGTGTCAAGAAAAAAGAGGAAACAAAGATGATCATTGGAACAATGAAAATAACACTTTATGCTTCCTGGGTACATTCATTAAAGGAAAAACGAATGGTCGTAAAAAGCATCTGCGGGAAGACGGCAGCGAAGTTTAACATCGCGATTTCAGAGGTTGAGGATCAGGATACGCACCAGACGATCGTCATTGGGCTGGCATGCGTGACGAACGATGTGGCTCATTGTGACAGCATCCTGGATCATGTGCTGCATTTTATTGAGGATAACACGGAAGCAGAGATCGTGTCAGTTGAGAGAGAAATGGTGTAATACCATTTCCTCTCATTGTGCTTTGATAACAATAGTGTGGCGCAATATGGCTACGTATGCAATAGATACCACCCAATTTTTTCTTCAATCTTACGGGGGATAGTCGTATACTTTTGAGCCCCTGGTAATGCAATCTTTCCTTTGCATGACATGCCTGCAATTTTGCAGAATTCATTCATGGCACGTAAGGAACCACTACTTTGTCCTGCAAGTTTATTAAAGGGTACAGGTGCATTACATGCGGTTATTAGCAGATATTGTTGAGTTTTACGCAATCTCGGCTTTGTATTCGCATCAACAACTGCACCCGACAGGCGATCAAAAAGGTTTTTTACTGGTCCGGGGATATTGGCAAAATAAGTCGGCGCTGCTATGACGAGCAGATCGCATTCTACTAATTTCTTTCTGACATTCTCTACATCATCCTTAATATAGCAGCGTCCGGTTTTCCGGCATTCCAGGCAACCGATACATGGTTTCTGGTTAATTTCGTACGCCCTTACCACATCGTAATCCCAGTTCGATGACGATAGAAGATTTCGGCAAATGTTTGCCATTTGTGTCGTCAATCCCTTCTTCCTTGAACTGCCATAAATAATTAAAGCTTTCTTTTTATTCATAATAGTCAACACACTCACTTTTATTAAATTTGATCTGAGCTTTTTCGGCATCTATCAGTTAATAATAATATTGTCTTTTCCATAAAAACAAATTTTAATTCTTAACATTCTGTATACCGCTTCTTTTTGCTTATCGTTGTATTCGAAACCTTTTAGTGTAAAGATAGAGGCAATTCCTTGAACGAGCGCCCACATAAAAATCAGATGATCTTTGTTTTGCTCAGGAGGGATATTTGCGTTTTTCATAAATCTTATTGCGGCGTTTTTATATAGCGCAAATGGTGTAATCGGGCCCGGTTCTTGCTCCTGGTCATTTTGTAAAAATGAATAATCCAAATTTCCATGTTGGAACATAATATGAAAGTAATTGGGGTTCCTGGCAAAGAAGTCTACGTATCCAACGCCTAATTCAATCATCAGTTCTTGAGAATCTTGATGCTCATCGACAATGTTTGAGAGAACTTCTATAAATTTGTCAACCACATAAGCGTTTATTTGCGAAATGTAATCTTCTTTATCTTTGAAGTGTTTATATGGCGCTGAATGAGTAACATTACACATTGCCGCAATTTTTCGAAATGACATTGTTTCAACACTATGTTGATTTATATATTCAATGCCTTTTTCGATCATTGTTTGTTTTAAATGCCCGTGATGATACTTGTCCCTATTTCCAATATTTGGCAATAATAACACCCTTTCTATCTTGTATTTTACATTACAATCCGCGTTTGTCTTTATGGCGAATTGCTACCCGAACATAGTCTCGTTTATTTCCATGCAAGAAGATGGCATGTTGCTTGCAGAAATTTTGGCACAATTGACAAGATGTGCAATCCATCTCCCTTATAGGTATAGCCTTATCTATTATAACATCAAATACTCTAAGAGGACAATTTAATATGCACATTTTACAACCATCGCAACGATTGTGATCGACCGTAACTTTATCGCCTGCCAAAGTGTTGGCTTTTATCTTATAAATGTTAGGCCGGCCCTCAACCACATTTTTGCGCTTTTTCAATTTCTCCAGATATAAATCTGATGCAACATATTCAGGCAAAATTTTCTTTATAAAACGTGCCGCTTTTTCGCAATCGCCCTCATGTGGACGGCCCTTGTGTCCTCCGCCGAAAAGTCTAAAAGGACCGGCGCCGTCAAAACCGACCGTATGAAACTGTCCTATTATTATCCTGTTTTTTTCTTTTAGTGCATTCGCCAATCGATCCTGATACCTGCCTACCTTTGGATTCCCGTGGGTACAGAACACAAATGCTTTTTGATTTTGTGGTGTGAGTTTTATTGCCAATTCAATAAGTTTGGGATGATGTTGGCAAAAGTAAATTCCAGAACCCCAGCCAATCACCTTGTATTGACTGAGATCTAAGTTTGAGGCTGTATCTGCATTGACAATTCGGCAATCTATTTTATTTGCCATCGCCTGCGCCAATCGCAATGTGTGTCCATTATAAATGGATTCTACTATTAGTAATGCATTATTGTTCATTCAATTCCCTCTTCTTTCTTTTTAAAACGCAAAAGGAGCAGGCAAAAATCTTCCGCCGCATTCAGCTTTAAATCGACTGAGATAACAATTCGTTCATAACATATTGCTATTGCAAATAAAAACATCAGCGTTACTGTCAACATAATCAAGTATACGAATAATCGCTTTCTCGAAGTACGCAAATTCATTCCCACCAGCAGCAATAATTTATATATAGTCAAAACTACTCCCCTCTCGCTATAAGAGCATCCTTTGGTTCCATGTGAAGTGTTTTTATAATACCTGACAAACTTCCGAATATCAGTACCCCCGCACATAAAACCATACATACAAGAACATCGTTCCCAAACAAGGTAAAATGAATTTTCGTGAGCAACAATGTGGCTTTCCATTTCATAACCAGGGAAACACATATAAGCATCAGCCCACTTATCGCAAATGATATGCAAAGGAAAGAACACCAATTACCAAAATTTCACAAGCTCTCCTTTTTATTTCGGCTCTTTTATAAAAAGGGTTTACAATCATTGGGATCATTACATTTTCATATGCCTTTAAAGCTTCGTTTAAATAAAATTCCTGAAAAATGAATCCGATGTTCGTTAAACGTATTTTTGCTTTTTCTTTTTCGGTTAGTTGACTTACTTCCCGGTTGTCAATCAGTACATTTCCGCTGGTAGGGGTATCCAACAAGCCTATAAGATTTAAAAGCGTGGTTTTTCCCGCACCGGACTGCCCCCTTATCGCATAAAATTTTCCCTTTACAGTCTCAAGTGAAATGTTATCGTTCACAACAAGGGCTCCATATTTTTTTGTAACATTTTTTAATATCATTTTTTAATTCTAGCTTTCCACTTTTATCTCACGTTCAGTTTGATTTGAAGTGCTAAACCCGTATGTGTTTCCAACAGTTTTAAGATTTAGCTCAGAGGTCTTCTTAGCATCTTCAGATGTCAAATTTTTGCGGTATAACGATACTTTACATAGGTTATCAGGTGTATTATAGTCGCCTCGGCTGGTTAACTTATTTTAGAAGCAGCAGAATGCAGAATATATGAAAATCTCTTTTTATTCATCCAATCATAGGCCCCATCTCCTTTTCTTCCCGAGTGTTAAATTGAGTGTATTCAATGGCCCTTCCTAGTTACAGCAATCAAACCGACCAGCGAATATGAGAATATAAATAATGCCATAAACCACATAGGGTTCGAAAAATTCCTAAGAATAATCCAATAAATCATTGTCTGCAAATTAATTATCAAAGATATTGATAAGGATATGGTCAACATTATATTCCATTTGCTGTGTTTTCTTATGTACGAAACTAATGAAGCTATGTACGATATTGCAATAAGCGGATCTATGATTCCAAAGGACCATTCATACGCAAACTCATTGTAGTTGGCGTACTCTATTGGAATGGCGCCTGCAAAAGTTGCGGTCCAATATGCAAGATACCCAAAGCTCATTATTCCCAAGACATATTTATAAATTTTGATCAGGCTCTCCTTTTCTCCGTTTGGCTAACATAGATATAGAAATATGTCTGCCTGATATCCCAATAATAACGAACCGATATGCACTCATTCAAACTCGGATGGTACAACTTTATACCAGGGTGGGCAGAAAAATTAAGAAGCGTTTCATTTGGCATGTATTCAATATTGATGGTACGTGGGCCATACCGTAAACCACAACCAAGATATTTGGAAATGGCTTCCTTTATTCCCCAAACCAGATTAATCCATCTTAGCCGGTCTTGCGGAGTGTTTATTGAGTATAGGCGGCGTTGCTCGTTTGGGGTAAGAGCATACTCAATAAAACTCTTCTCGGGAAAAGCTGTGAATGATTTTACAATATCTATTCCGCATGGTGAAGAAGAGAAAGACACTCCTACTGCTCCATCATAATGAGATATTGACAGGAATTTATTTTGCCGCCGCCCTCTATAAAACAATAGAGGGTGGCCAAGGATATCATCGGACTTACTGTTTAAAATTTCAATCTGCTTTAAATTGGATAGCGAAACATTTTCTTGCTCTGCAAATATTTTCTTTAGTATAATTCTTGCCCACAACATATCACTTTTTATTTGGCCTGATTGATCAGATTTCAGCTTTGAGAGTTTTGCTTTCTCCTCGCCAGACATATAGTGCTCTACATATGCTTTGTAGTTATCAATAGTATCCAGGGGAGTTTTCTCAATCATCGTCGTAGAAGATCTAAAATCTGCATATGTTACAGGAATGCCACTAAATCTTAAGATTATGATCACCACCAATCTTTCCAATGCGGGTTAATGTCATCTTTTTAATGATGAACACTGCGTTTCCATTATCATCGTAGGCTGTAGCATCATAGGAGACATTATTTGTCATTTCAGCAACTTTATCACACTTTACATGCAATGTCTCACCAACATGGAATTCCCGCACCTTCCAAGCGCCATGTATGTTTGTTGGTACAATTGAGTAACCATATTTATCAAACTCATTCAAGAGCATGAGTCTGCCAATATTGTCTATAACAATTGGACAAATAATGCTGTTGATCCCATCTGGCATACCAAATACAAGACCCTCGTTTGTGACTGTTACATCACCAATAATATAGTCATAATCCGGATCAATAAAAACATTTCTAAGATTTCGGAAGTTTTCTCCAAAATGGATCAGCTTATCTCCTAATTCATAGTACTTACATATGTCTACTTCCTTCATGGTTGATGTTTTGACCTGACTTTGTTGCACTTTAGAAACATCCGGCGCTTTGGAGTTTGATTTCTTGCCAACGATCATTCCCTCGGAGTGGAGACGGTCTTTGCGCAAGACATCCCCATTTTTGTTGATAAAGTCCGATTTTAGCTGTACATTCATGACCAGTTCGTCCTCGGTTTCCCTGATAACATCTCCATATGCAAAGACTGTAAGTGGATTGCCGTCAAAATATTTAATGAACTCGTAAAAGCTGTAATTACTGATTTCACTAACCTCAAAAGCCTTGTCATACAGCGATGCAAACAACTTAAAAATCTCACATACCATCTCTATGTGGTAGACGCCGGCAAGTACAGAATGTCCGTCTACTTTGTGCTCTTCTAAATGTTGATCTGTGCGAGGAGCCAGTTTTCTTTTAATCACGATACTCGTATTATTGTGAAATACAACCTCGTCAATCAAAGGATAATTTGTATCGAATTCATCATATTCCAACTGGCCTGATGGCATATTGAGTTCACCCAAGTTGCCAAAATAGAGGTATTCGCATTTGGAATTATCGACAGAATACACTTCTTTGAGGAACTGAGCACACCCCTCTGGAATGCTGATATACGAAAGTCCTCTTTCTTCTTTTTGGACTTTCATTACTTCATCAGATGCAGCCATGCCAACAGAATCCCAGGCAGGCCATCCCAACGTGATGCAGCGGCAACCCGTGTTTTCAGTAATTTCCTTGCTAAGTTTCACAAGCATATCGGCCGCTGCTGAATAATCTACTTGCCCGTCCATGCCGAACCGCCCGCTGATTGAGCCCATATTAATTAAAAATTTTGTGTGCCGGCTCAGAAAATACTTATTTAGGAAATACATCGAATTAGCCTTCAGTTGTAAAACTTTGTAGGCTGCCTCTTCGTTTTTACTGGGCACCTTTCCAAAGGACGGAAGTCCTGCGCCGTTAATAATCCCCACTATTTTTCTGCCGCTTTGTGCAATGGTATTTGACAGGTTCTTTATATCTGCTTCATTTGAAAAATCGCAGACCACGTATTCAACGGTGTGTCGGCCATGTTCAAGCGCTTGCAAGTTCATAAACAGCTCACGAGCATTTTTTAACTTGTTGAATTCCTGTAGAATTTCTAAAACCTTTAAGTCTGGGTTTGTTTTGTTCATTTCCGTCATAAAGGTAGGCTTGTATGCAAGAAGCTCCGCATCAGACATCGTAAACCATGCCTCATTTCCGTTTGGTGCAGGCGTACGGCCTGTTAGGTAGACATGAATAGGAGCGGCAACTGTTTCAAGCAGCGCTTTTACACATTCATAGGTAATACCTCTTCCTCCGCCGGTTACTAACAAAGCGTCTCCAGGCTGGAAGAGTGGTACAACTTTCACATTTTCTTGGGGAACCGGATCTTCCATGGTAACGATTCGTTTGCGCACATCTTCCACATAACCAATTTCCAAATGCTTGCTATAGTGGGAAAATTCCTTCCGAAGCAGTTCCGATGCTGTATTATTGGGCATTGAGCTCAAATCGATATCAATCGCCTTTGTAATAAACGGGCGCAACTCTTTTTCCAGAGCCTTTAGGAATCCGGTGGTAACTGCTCCTAAAGAATTGCCTATCTGATTAGATTCAACACCAAAATAATGGCCAATGTTCGTAACTGCAAAATAGGAAGAGTTGCTGTTGGACTCAAAATGTGGGTAGCATATTTTTGCGCTATAGAAAAGCCCATTATACACTCGTTTGTATGCCTCTTCAAATTCCTGCACGCTGCGATAATCATTGAGCTGATGAGCCTTTGATAATGCCTGTAGGTTGATAACACAATCTACCCCACCCATATCATGGATAGCTGTAGTAAAAGTATCAGTCAAACAAATAGGATCTGTAAAGTCGGCTGAATACTGTCCGGAGCCACCAATCACCATCACGGAATTGTTGCGTTTTAAAGCATCTGCAATATTATTGGTAAGGTCTCCGGATAGCTGGTCTGCTACAATGAGAATCCTTTTATTTTTCAGGTCATAATGGACTTCGTTTTCTAACGCTGCCGGCATGGCAGATGCTGAATAGCGAAGCGTGATATACTCATCAGGCTCAGGTATTGAGCAAATCACCTCACCGACATCACTATTGTTTTTTTCCCCATCGGAGTATACATTTACTTTAGAGACTACATATTGAGCAATCATATTAATGTTCGGATAATCTTTGATTTTAACATCCGGATCCAACTCGTAGCCATAGTACTCTCTGATTCGCCCGAGAATTTCAGCTTGCTTAACAGAATCAATTCCCAAATCTGCTTCCAGGTCAGCCTTATTATCCAGAAGTTCAATAGGATATCCCGTCTTTTGGCTGATTACGCTTTTCAAATATTCAATAATAGCTTCAATGGTAACAGAGTTTTTGGCAACAGATACAATAGTTTGATCATGCCTGCTGTAAGCCATCATGCTTTTAATTACACTGTTTAGGTTTGATCCTTTAAGACCTGGTATATTCTTTGCCAATCGGAGAATGATTTCATTCTCTGTATGCTGGTTAATTGCGAGTTCCTGAGTATATCGTCCGCTGGAGCAGTTCGTAATATGCTTGCTGATAATCGTTTCGGGATATCCTGTTGTTGTTGCAATTGAATCAATTAATATTGTGGACATGCTGCGTTCTCCTTGTTCGTTTGTATTTACATTCAAGATGTATTTTGCCTGAAGCTTTGCGATGCTCATTAATTCACTTTCGCGGCTTGAATTTGTATACATAACCAGCCCAGGTGAATTATCAATGATCTTCTCCACTAATCTGGTAAGAACATTGTTCGGACCGCATTCAATAAAAACTTTAACCCCTTTTTGATAGATATGCTTTATGCCATTCACAAAGCTGAAAGGCATAGTCAATTGCGCTGCAAGCACAGTAGCGATGTTTGTGCCATAAAAATCCGAGGGAGCATAAAAGCGCTCTAAAATCATTGAATACACCGAGATTTTGTTTGGTTTAAACTCTATATCCTTAATGTGGTTGAAAAATGCCTCTGATGCGGGTTTTAGCAACGGAGAGTGAAATGGATAAGGGATGGTTAGTTGACTGTGTACAACATTGTATTTATTACACAAAGTTATCAAAGCATTAATTTCAGCGTCAGGCCCAGAGATAACATATTGGTTTGGAGCGTTGATTATGCTGACTGTGCTATTAGGATTTTGTGAAAGAAAATCCCTCATGAAAACCTCATCTTGGTTTCCCTGAACAGAAACCATCTTGCCGGACATTTTAAGCGGCAGATCATCCAGCGCTTTTGCCCTGTAATAGCATATTGTAAGGCCATCTTCAAAAGATATAGACCCGGATGCACATAGGGCGGAAATCTCACCTAAACTATGTCCCAAAAAACATTTGCCAGAAATACCTTGGCTTTCCAAGAAAGCATACATCGCCATATCGGCTGTAAATAATGATGGCTGCAATACTGTTGCATCATTCAATCTTGGCGCAGACCATTGACATATCAGCGGTTCTCCGGATAATGACTGGTAAATCCTGTCGGCGTTATCCAGGATATGTTGAATTTGTGGAATGTTATTTTTAAGCGCCTGAAACATGTTGTCGTACTGTGATCCGTGTCCTGGGAAGAGTAACGCTATTTCATTACGGGTGTATCGAGTTTTGTCTGAAACAATTATTCCTTTTGCTTCTAATAGCTGCCTGTACTTATTGTTCATTATTGCTGTAGACATACAACTGCCCTCCTCCGATTACTGGATAATATTGTTTCTTTTGCCAACCATCTTGATCTTTTGCAGAGCGTAATCAATCTGCTCATTTGTTAACGAGGCAGTTATGGTTGCGCGCAGCCGGCTTTCGTTTTGGGGAACCGCGGGGAATACAGCTGTCGCGATATAAACCCCCTCCTGTAACAATTCCTTTGTAATTGCCATGTTTTTATTATCATCGCCAATATATATTGGGACGATTGGAGAAGTGCTTTCCATTGTGTTGAATCCCATCTTGTTTAATGCGCTTCTAAAACGAATAGTGTTCTCCCACAGCCTATCGCAACGTTCTTTTTCCCGCTCCATAATTTCAAAAGCCCTCAATACACCAGCGACAATGGCTGGAGGCAGACTCGCATTAAAAATGTAAGGGTGCGCGTGGTGCTTGATATATAAAGCTGTTTTTGCATCAGTAGCAATACAGCCGCCGACATTAGCCAAAGATTTACTGAACGTTGTCATGCGCATATGTACTTTGGCCTCTACGCCAAGGAGCTCGGCGACGCCCCGGCCGTGTTTTCCAATAAAACCAACAGAATGGGCCTCGTCAACTAAGACGCTTGTTTGGTATTCCTCTGCCAGCTCCATTATTTTATCCAGTGGCGCTAAGTCGCCCTCCATGGAATATACTCCTTCTACTACGATTAGTTTTTTAGGATGATCCTTGTTTTTATCAAGGATATACTTCAATTTTTCCATATCGTTATGGGTGAATATTCTTATTTGTGCTCCTGACATCGTATTCCCATCAACAATACTCATATGATTAAGCTGATCCGTAATAATCAGAGCCTGATCTCCGTTGGCAACCGAGGAAATTGCTGCCAAGTTGGCCAGATACCCGGCGCTGGTAATAACAGCAGCTTCAGTATTGAAAAATTCAGCACATTTCTTTTCTAAAGCTTTGTGTAAAATTGTGGTCCCGTTATGCAAACGAGCGCCGCAGGCGCCAGTACCATATTGCTCTAAAGCCTCTCTCTCGGCTTCAATAATTTCCGGGTGTGTTGACAAGTCTAAATAATTATTTGACGTCAGCATTACAACCTCGTTGCCGCGCACGATAGACGTGCCCTTCTGCGAAGCTTCGAACGGAGCTTCAAAAACGTAATTTCCTTGCTTTTTCCCTTCGAAAATATATTCGGTAGCTTTGTTGATTGTATTCCGGAAACCCTGTGATTGAATCATATTACACTCCTTATCAAATCATAGAACTATCAGTTTGTAGTTTGTTCAACAGTTCTATCTGCTTAGCAATATCCTTCTTATCCTTATAGATAATCGCTACTTGCCGCTCGCCTTCGAGTACATTGGCATTGCACCTGCCTGATTTGAGTAACGCTTCTAACGATGCAGCGAGTTGCGCCGGCTCGTCAATATTTGTATAAAAAATATTGTATCTTTCGGGTTCTTCTGAACGATCAAGCTTCTGAGGGATAATCTCATAACTAAAAGTTCTGCCGGTCAAAGATGCGGTAGTGTGATTGATACACTTCCTCTCTTCGGTTGCTTTCAAAATGTTCTCCAGCATAATGAATGCTTCGGTTGCGCCCATGTAGTCGAAAGCGGAGTCAGCATAGGGGAGAATGGCGCGCTTGGAAAACTGAGGCTCGGTGATGTAAGCGATAACTTCCTCGGGAGGGGTATCTTCTTGACGCTTAATCACAAAAAAACAAGCTCCTTTCCTAACAAATTTGCTATCTGAACCAAATGCCCTATACGCTTCGTCGAAAGCGGGCAAATCGTTGAAATTAGTTGCGCCAACGATAATAACATCGTTTTCCTTACTGCTGAGGCTTAACACACCTTGATGCAAGGCGGCTCCAAAGGAGCCAATGTCCATATCATATGTTGCGTTAATTCCTTGAGTATCGAAGTAATTCGCAATTCGGCCAGCTACTATATTGTCCATGAAACCAGGTAATGTATCTTCTCCAATCTCTTCAAAATGTGACTTGAACGCCTCTTCGATTTCATGATAATCGTCCTCGCGAAGATCGCTTCCCAGGATTTCTCTTAAAGCATCAGTATACTCAACGCTGCGGATTCGCACATCAGAAGTATAAGCGTTTTTCAGACCGAATATTCCACCTGAAAACACACCTGTTTTTGTAAGAGGCAGTTTTAAACCAGCACGGTCAAGTGCTGCCGATACTGCCAATAAGCTGAAACGTTGTGCTTCATCAAGCTTGTTGTAAATTATCGGAGGAATTTTGAACTTAATGTAAGGAAAAACAAAATCATTAGTTTTGCAGATACCAGGATCAGTGGTTTTGGTTTTCCGTTTTGAGGAATCGTTTGGACGTTCTTCAAAATATCCATATCCTACTACGACGTATTTCCTGTCCTCGCATTGCTCATCCCTTCCTGACTGATATCGAGAGATCAGAGCTTTGTGATATTCCAGCTCGTATTCTTCCACCAACACATTTGCATTGATGCCCCCAAACCCGAATGCATTTATGAGCGCTTTTCGAGGGGTATTATTTGTGCGCTCCCAATATTTTGCATGAGCGTTTACATAAATATATTTGGAGACATCGTCAAACTCATCTGGCAGGGAAGTAAAGTGATAGGTTGGCGGTAGCAATTGCTCGCGCATTGCCAACAATACTTTAAACACATTAGCCATGCCTGCGCCAGAAAAGGAATGCCCTATCTGGGCCTTTAATGAGCCTAATGCAACAGGTTTTTCAATGTGATCCTCCTCGCACAGTTGAAGGATTGAACGCACTTCAACCTTATCGCCAACCGATGTGCCGGTGGCATGCATTTCAACGTAGTCGATGTCCTTCATAGTCATTTCTGCTTGGCTTAGGGATTTTCTCATAGCTGCATGCTGCCCCCTTGAACTGGGGGCGTAAATTGATTGTCCCGCTCCATCGCTTGCGACGCCGCTGCCTCGTATAACACCATAAATTTTATCGCCATCTACCAGAGCATCGCTCAAGAGCTTGATTATAATCGTACCAGCGCCTTCGCCTGGAGTGAGTCCGTCTGCATTTTTATCAAGAGGTTTCGATTGTGTCGCTGAAAGCCCGCCTATTTTAGAGAACGCTACATTACCTGAAACGCCCATGTTACCTAGCACACCTATCACTATGCACTTTTTGACTTTCTTCTGATGCAGACACTTTATTGCTTCATCTATTACAATTAATCCGCCGGAGCAGGCTCCATCAACCACCATAGATAACTGGTTCAGCCCAAGTATATCGGCAATTTGGCTTGCTAACGAGGAAGGAAATAAAGATTTATCCAACTTTGAGCCAATTTTCAACCGGTCTTTCATGGTAGTTGCCAGCATATCCATCCAACGATTGTTATGGATGTAAGTCCCCTTCTTCTCTATGTAATTATTGGCAATGTCTGAATAAAGACTCACATATGTATGGAGAATATAGTTCGACATAATCGGGTCACCGAGCATATTGCCAACGAACAGAGCGGAATCCCTAATATCCTCAAGCGAGTAATTCGCAGACATAACTGACTGAAGGATTGTATGCATAACCATCTTTTGTGTTCGGTTTAATTCTTCGTAACGATTAATCGACACCCCCAATTTCATAAGGGCTTGAACCGGCGCATGAAATTCATCCAAATAACCGCTGAATTTGCAATATGTTTTATCGGGAGCACAACGATCGGGATTATAGTATTTATCTGGGTTCCAAATGTTTTTGCTAATTTCTCTTATGCCCTCTGTTCCATCCATAACGTTCCTGCACAGCTTATCTAGTGTAAAGGAATCCGGAGGATACAAGCAGCCACATCCAACAATTGCTATTGGTTGGTACATTATGATATAAACCTCTCCTTTTACATTATTTTTGAGTATTCAGTAACATATTCCCATCACTTAGCTTAACGGCGATTTGCTTAATGTTTGTGATGACAACATAATTGTTTCTAACATTATAACTTAATTCCCATTTGTTGTCAATAGGTTCTAAAATAATTTTAATTATATGGTGAAGGTTCAAATTAATGGTAATTTTCGCGTTTCAAATGTAGCCCATAGATACTTTTGTTTCTGACAATATAGGATGGGCCGAAGATTTGGAGAAAGGACGATTATAATTGTTTTTTTCCCAGATTGAATGAAATAACGCATCCCAACAAGAATGTTGCAGCGCCAATGATTATAACAGGTGCGGACAAACCACTTTGAAAGAGGATCGGCTCATTAAACAGCACGTAAACGGAACCTAATAGAAGTCCTAGAATAATGGAATAGATCGTTTTATAATATTTTTTTAATAATTTTTCAATCAATCTTGCCATAGAAAGGCCGCCGATGATTATGCCCACGCCCAAAGGGGCTAACACCTTAGCAATATCCTGCATAAGAGAAAAGTTGGTTATATCGGCCAGGAAGTATCCGAGGGATGAAACAGAATAGGTTACTAAAGGATAAATGCCGATTAGTAATAGCATAAAGGAACCGCTAATACCTGGAATCACAAGCGCCGCGGCCGCGATAACGCCGGCAAATAAAATGATTAGCATAAATGGGGCGTTTATATGTTTTATAGTCTCCGCAGGGTTTATGACGGATATGGGCTTTAAGTTGGAAATGATCAGTAAAGCAAAAAAAGGGAGCAAAATCAAAGTCATTTTTGAATTGAAAAAATGGCCAGGCTCCTTTACTTTTAAGTAAATAAGCGGAATGATGCCTATGATCAAACCGATAAAAAATGTCATGGTTGGAAATGAAAAATTCGTAAGCAAATAATAGATGACGGAGCTGAATACAATAATCCCGGTGGCAACACCAAGCAAAAAAGGCAATAAAAATTTTTTGTATTTTAAACAATCCTCGGTAAAATGGTTTACCGTCTCAATGAGCTCATCGTAAAACCCTAATATAATGGCGATCGTCCCTCCGCTTACGCCGGGGATGGTTTCTGTTATACCAAAAGCCAAGCCATTGAGAAAATTTTTAATCATTTTAGTCACTAAATTTACCCATCTTTTTTTATCTGACAAGATAATAGCTTGAACCTACTACTAAAATTCACGTAACATTCCAATATTTTAGTATTAAGCCATTATCATTATAGAACAAATGTTCTGGCGTGTCAAGCCGGATAAAAAGTTGTTGACAAGTAAAATTGACCAGCATATACTAAAGGTGTTCTCTGTCATCGTCGTGATACGTTGACAGGTTTTTTTAATTTTAATTCTGAAAAGTGAGGTGAAAACGGAATGGAAAGCGGAAGTTATTGCAGCCCTGAGCCTGACGGGCGGCGCCGAAATATTAACGTGATGGTATGTGAATCTGTTTCCATTCCGCCGCGATAAATTAAGATGCGATCCATCAAGTATACAGGCTGTACATCCGTAACTTTTTTAAATTTAAAACTAAGAAATGGGGTACAGACCAATGAACACAATGAAAAACAATAGGATAGAAACAAAAAAGACGAACACGGAAATAATTCACACAGATGATGTGCTAAGCAGAATCAGATTTGCTGCTGCCTCTGAAACCGAAGAACTGCTCAGCAAACTTGGTACAACGCTGGAAGGATTAAGCGAAAAACTTGTAGAAGATTCCCGCGATAAGTTCGGTAACAATCGTGTTACGCGTGGTAAGAAAGTGTCACTTATTAAACGTATTGCGGACGCTTTTATCAATCCATTTACCGCCATCCTTTGCGGACTTGCTATGGTATCAGCGTTTACAGACATTATTTTGGCGTATCCTGGTGAAGCTGACCCGATGGCCGTTATCATCATTACGACGATGGTACTCGTTTCAGGCATATTGAGGTTTATCCAGGAAACAAGGAGCGGCCAGGCTGCTGAAAATTTATTAAACATGATAACGACCACTACAAATGTACGGCGTCAGGAGGCAGGGAACCAAGAAATTCCGCTTGAAGATGTGGTGGTGGGCGACATTGTATATCTGGCGGCGGGTGATATGATTCCTGCGGATATACGGATCATTCAAGCCAAAGATTTGTTTGTCAGCCAATCGGCTTTGACTGGCGAGAGTGTGGCAGTAGAAAAAGTCGCTTGCGCTGTGCAAGGAGGCAACGCTTTGACTGAAAGCCCAACCCTTGCTTTTATGGGCTGCGACGTCATTAGCGGCAGTGCGGTCGGGGTGGTTGTAGCTACAGGTGACGATACCATCTTTGGTGAAATGGCGAAAAGTGTCAGCGACAAGCCTGTTCAGACCAGTTTTGAAAAGGGCGTCAACACGGTATCATGGCTGCTGATCCGTTTCATGTTGGTAATGGTTCCATTTGTACTATTTGTCAACGGGTTTACAAAAGGCGACTGGATGGAAGCTCTGCTGTTTGCTTTGTCAGTAGCCGTAGGGCTCACTCCCGAAATGCTCCCGATGATCGTCACTACCTGCCTTGCCAAAGGCGCTGTAGCCATGTCGCAGAAAAAGACCATTATTAAGAACTTAAATTCCATTCAAAATCTTGGATCGATGGATATTTTGTGTACAGACAAAACAGGGACGCTGACACAGGACAAGGTCGTTTTACAGTATCATCTAAATATCCATGGTGAGGAGGATAACCGCGTTTTACGTCACGCCTTCCTGAACAGCTATTATCAGACAGGGCTTAAGAATCTGATGGATATTGCTATCATCAAAAGAACCCAGGAAGAACAAGATACGGTGGATGAACTGCAAGGATTAACAGATAAATTCACAAAAGTAGACGAAATTCCGTTTGATTTCGAGCGCCGCCGCATGAGTGTCGTGGTAACAAACGGAAAAACGCAGATGATTACAAAGGGTGCGGTCGAGGAAATGTTGGCTGTTTGCACCTTTGCCGAGTATGAGGGAAAGGCCGAACCGCTGACTGACGACATTCGGGAGTATATACTCAAGAAAGTTGACGATCTAAACGAGGATGGTATGCGTGTAATTGCTGTTGCGCAAAAATCCAATCCCTCTCCAGTGGGCGCGTTTTCAGTATCCGACGAATCAGATATGGTGCTGATGGGCTATCTGGCATTCCTTGACCCGCCAAAGGAATCTACAGCTGGCGCGATTAAGACGCTGCAAGAGTATGGTGTCACTGTTAAAATTCTGACCGGCGACAATGACAAGGTTACGTGCTGCGTCTGCCGTCAAGTTGATCTTTCCGTTGAGCGAATTTTACTCGGCTCGGATTTGGACGCTATGACCGACGAGGAGCTTGGAAAGGCCGCGGAAGAAGTGAGTGTTTTTGCCAAACTCTCACCCCAACAAAAAGCGAGAGTGATCACAGCGCTCAGAAATAATGGGCATAGCGTCGGTTACATGGGAGATGGTATCAACGACGCGGCGGCGATGAAAGCTTCTGATGTGGGTATCTCGGTGGATACTGCTGTGGACATCGCAAAAGAATCCGCGGATGTTATTCTGCTTGAAAAAGACTTGATGGTGCTGGAGCAGGGTATCATTGAAGGGCGTAAGACCTATGCAAATATGATTAAATATATCAAGCTGACGGCAAGCTCAAACTTCGGTAATATGTTTTCCGTATTGGCAGCGAGTGCATTTTTGCCATTTATACCGATGCTGCCGATACAATTGATCTTACTGAACCTGATTTACGACCTTTCGTGTACTGCGATTCCTTGGGATAATGTGGACAAAGAATTTCTCGCTGTGCCGAGAAATTGGAGCGCGTCTTCCGTCGGTAAGTTTATGCTATGGATTGGCCCTACAAGTTCTGTATTTGATATTACTACCTATTTGCTTATGTATTTTGTAATTTGCCCTGCCATGTGCGGCGGACTGTTGTTTCATCAGCTTACCGATCCGGCGATGCAGGCATTATATATTGCGATTTTCCATGCCGGATGGTTTGTTGAATCCATGTGGACACAGACGATTGTTATCCATATGATCCGTACGCCGAAGATACCATTTTTGCAGAGCCACGCGTCGGCGCCACTTACGCTGCTCACAATTGTCGGAATTGCAGTTTTGACAATCATACCATTTACCAGCATTGGTATGTCAATTGGGCTTGCCGCTCTGCCACCTACGTTCTTCTTGTGGCTTATATTGACTGTTTTCCTGTATATGGCTTTGGTGACGGTGTTTAAAAGGATTTTCGTCAGAAGGTATGGAGAATTATTATAAAAAATTAATATGAAAGCGCTTCACATTCTGATTTTACCCCTCATACTCTAATAAATAGAAATAGAGTGGAGGGGTATTTTAATGTACAAAGTGGTTATCATAGGTGGAGGATGGGCTGGCTGCGCTGCAGCGATTGCCGCGAAAAAAGCGGGCGCTGACGTGGTGCTGATCGAAAAGACGGATTTGCTGCTTGGGCTTGGAAATGTGGGCGGCATTATGCGAAACAATGGGCGGTACACGGCGGCCGAAGAGAATATAGCGCTCGGGGCTGATGAACTTTTTCATATAGCGGATAAGTGCGCGAGGCACGTAAATGTGGATTTCCCAGGGCATAGTCACGCAACCCTTTGTGATGTCATCAGGTGGGAGCCCGAGATCAGAAAACTGCTTCGGGAAAGAGGCATTGAGGTACGACTCGTCTCGCGTGCCATCGACGTAGAAACAGAAAAAAGTACATACGGGAATACACTTTTCAAATCGATTGTTTTGGCTGACGGACAGAAAATCGAAGGGGATGTATTCGTAGAATGCACTGGCACAACCGGGCCAATGGGCAATTGCCTTGCCTACGGCAACGGATGTTGTATGTGTATCCTGCGATGCCCCGCATTTGGGCCCAGGGTGAGCTTAACACAAAAAGCAGGGATAAACGACATCATGGGACAGCGCAAGGATGGAGCTTTCGGCGCGTTCAGTGGCTCTGGTAAATTAGAAAAAACCTCTTTATCAGAAGAAATTCAGCAGATGCTCAATGAAGAAGGCGTTGCGGTGATTCCGCTTCGAAAGAAAGATATTGTTAAGGAGAAGCTTGACCTGAAAGTATGTCAGCAATACGCGCTCAATGAATTTTCCGAAAACATTGTTTTACTGGATACAGGGTATGCGAAGATCATGACGCCGTTTTTTCCGCTTGATAAGCTCCGAAGTATTCCGGGGTTTGAATATGCGCGATACGCGGATCCTTATGCGGGCGGGAAGGGGAATTCTATCCGGTATCTGTCTGTAGCGGAGCGGGATGACGCCATGAGGGTGATCGGGCTTGAAAACGTTCTCTGTGGGGGTGAGAAGTCAGGATTGTTCGTAGGCCATACGGAGGCAATCACGACAGGCACACTGGCAGGATACAACAGCGTGCGTTACCTGAAAGGAATGATGCCTTTGCAGCTGCCCGTGAACCTTGCTGTCGGCGATTTGATATCCTACGCAAACAAAAAGCTAAAGACGAAGGGCGGGCTTATGACTCGGTATACGTTTGCGGGTTCTGATTATTTTGAACGGATGAAGGAAAAGGGGCTTTACTCAATCGATCCTGAAGAAATAAAAATGAGGGTTAAAAAATTTGATCTGAAGGGTATTTATAACGAAAAGTTATTATAAAAATCCAAAGAAATCCAACTGTAAAAATCTGGCTGAAACTCCGGTAGCTTTTCGGCGCAATCGGAGTTTCTGTTGTCCAAGCGGTTATATGAACAGTGCTTGCCGCTTTGGCCTATAAATCTTTCAGGTATTCTATTTCCTGTCGCGTAAGCTTTCGGTAATGTCCTTCTTTCAGATGCCCGATACGCATTTCGCCAATCCCAACTCGCTCTAGCTCCAAAACTTTATTCCCTACTGCGGCAAACATTTTTCGAATTTGCCTGTTTTTTCCTTCAAAAATCTGGATTTCCACGAGCGCGGATCGCTCGCCTTGTTTAATTACACTCACATTTGCTTTTGAGGTTACATATCCGCCGATGTCTATCCCGTTTCTGAGCCGCGCCACTTTTTCTTTGGATAAAACGCCGGAAACTTTAGCTCTGTACGTTTTATAGATATGATTTTTTGGATGCAGCAGCTTGTTAGCAAGGTCGCCGTCATTTGTCATAAGCAATATGCCGGAAGTATTGTAGTCCAGTCTGCCCACTGGAAATAACCGTTCCTCAATATCTGTCAGAAGTTCCATAACAGTCGGCCTGTCTCGTTCATCACTGACTGCTGTGATATATCCTTTTGGCTTATTTAACATAATATATATTTGATTTGATGAAGGCTGAAGCACTCTCCCGTTGACTTCAACGATATCGCCTTCCTGAACATCATATCCAAGTTCGCTCATCGTAATTCCATTGATTTTTACATTACCATTGATCGTTAATTCATCGGCCTTCCTGCGGCTCGTTACACCTGCCTGTGCAATGTATCTGTTTAATCTCATTTGCGTCTCCTTTTTTTACATATTATCCGTAAAAACCTGTTGTGTCAATATTGATTTATTTATTGACCTTCAAGTAACTACAGGCTCTATAATTAAATAACTATTTGTAACTATTTTCGCAAAGACAAAACAATGCGGAAAAGAAAGGTAAAGGGTATGCAAATGAATGAACTGATTACAAACGATCAAAACAAGTGTGTAGGATGCAACCGATGCATACGGGTATGTCCGGTGAACGAGGCAAATATCGCCAAAGACATTGACGGCGAAACCAGGATTTTCATTGACAGGACCAAGTGCATCTCATGCGGCAGATGCATTCAAGCATGCCGCCATCAAGCTAGGGACTACATGGATGATACAGAACGCTTTTTTGAAGACTTGGCTATGGGCAAAGCTATTTCCATCTTTGCTGCGCCCGCTTTCAAATCAAACCATGACAATTGGGGCAACATTATAACGTTTTTAAAACAAAGAGGCGTCAGGAAGGTATACGACGTTTCACTGGGAGCCGACATCTGTACTTGGGCGCACATACGTTATGTCGAAAAAAGCACGCCAAAACCCTTAATAACGCAGCCTTGTCCGGCAATCGTAAACTATATTTTAAAATATCAAAAGAATCTGATTGGCAATTTGTCGCCTGTCCATTCTCCGATGCTATGTACTGCCATTTTTATGGTCAAGTACGCTGGACTTCGTGATGAAATCGCGGCAATCTCACCATGCGTCGCCAAATCCGACGAGTTTGGAGATACACGGCTGGTTGGATACAATGTAACACTAAAAAAGTTGATCGAGTACATAGAAAAAAACAACATTCGCCTTCCAAACGAAAAAACCGGATTTGACCATGTGCCATCCGGACTGGGCACTATATATCCTACCCCCGGAGGTTTGAAAGAGAATCTGGAATACTACATCGGAAAAACGATTCGTATCGAAAAGGCTGAAGGGGCACATGTCTATCACGCAATTGACCTTTACGTTGATCAGCCGCAAGAGTTGCTGCCCGACGTGTTTGATGTGCTGAATTGTCAGGAAGGCTGTAATATTGGGACCGCTTGCTCGATGAAAGGCAATATGTTCGAAATGAATAAAAAGATGCATGAAGCACGGGTACACCTTACGGGTGAACAAGAGGAGCATTTGAAAAAATTGTACGCCTGCTTCGATGAACGGCTCAATGTGGGCAATTTCCTAAGGCAATACAGGCCAGATGCGGTAAACCTGAAAAACGTGACCCAGAAAGAGATTGAAAAGGCTTTTGTCAGCATGAACAAGATGGATGAAGTCTCAAAAATGTTTGATTGCGGAGCCTGTGGATCGGAAACTTGTCATGATATGGCGGTAAAGATCGCGAAAGGGGTGAATATCCCTGAGAATTGTGTTGAAAAAGCACGGGAAGAGTTGAAAAGTGATCGTGAAAAGATCCTTGAAATCCAAAATTCCAATTTGAGCAATATAGAAAATATCTTAGAAGACGTTTCGACAATTAAGACTCTGACCGAGGATATGATGCCTTGCCTGGCAAACCTGTCCGAGTCACTTCGCAGGTATAATAAGATGGTGGACGATATTAACTCGATCGCCATGCAGATCAATATTATTTCACTGAATGCCTCCATTGAAGCGGCCAGGGCGGGAGAGCACGGACGAGCTTTTTCTGTGGTAGCGGAAGAAATCCGCAGATTGGCCAATAACTCAAAGGAGTCGCTGGAGTTTGCGGAAAGTTCGTCAGAACTGGCAAACCAATCCATCAAAACCATCGATGTGGCCATTAATGGAATCAGCGAGCGCATATTCGTATCCCATGAAAATGTAAGCAATATATCGAAATCGACAAAAGAAATGATCGAAATTGACGGAGAGCTTAATTGGATTTATGATAAGGAAATTTGCTGATCCGCGAGACGATTTACATCCTCCTGCTGATGCGTAGCCAGGAGGATCGTTTTTTTTCCAGCATAGATCGGCCAGAGCGTTGAGAATAAACGCTCTTTTAGAGCGGAATCTATGCCTCGGAAGGGCTCGTCCAGAAGCAAAAGCGTCGCGGGATAAAGAAACGTACGCCCTATTGCGACACGATGTTTCATACCGCCTGAAAGCTGGTCAGGCATGTTATAGAGATTTTCTGTGAGATTTAGAAGGTGGAGCATTTGCACAATTTCAGCGTGGGCTTTCTGGGAAGACATTTGGTTTTTGAGCACGATCGCCATGTTATCATAGACATTCAGCCAGGGCAGCAAGCGATCTTCTTGAAATAAAAAGCTGACCCGCCCTTTTTGAATGCCTTCGATTTTTCCGCAGGGATAGGGCTCTAAGCCGGCGAGAATGCGCAGCAAAGTGGTTTTCCCAGCTCCGGAAGGGGCCAAAATCGCAGTGGTTTTGTTTTCCGGAAAAACCGCGTTAAAGTTTGAAAAGATCTGCTTTTGCGCATAGCTTTTTGAGAGATTGTGAATGACAACGGAAGAAGATAGTTCATCGCCAATAGACGAATCGTTCGATTTGCCCTTGCTCCAACGCTGGTTTTTCAGTACTTTGCTGCCGGAATAAGGTTTGAGTGAAAAGAGATTAAGGCCAAGGCAGAGGATTTTTTCAAAAGCAAGACTCAGGCAGATGATGGAGATAATCCATGCAAAGAGTTCCGGCGTTTCCAGATAGATTTTGGCATTCAGGAGATTGTATCCCATAGAAAAGTGCGGAGAAGCCAGGACTTCTGCGGCCACGACAGTCTTCCAGGAGAGACCTGCGAGCAGCCGCATGGAAGCCAGGAGCTGGGGCAGGATTGCAGGTATCATCACGTGTCTCAAGGTGTCCGCCTGGGACAACTGATAGAGCTTGGCCATCTCGAGATACTTATGGCCGAGAGCATCAAGACCTGAAAGCGTATTCGTATATACGACGGGATAACACATGAGAAAACATACGAAAATCGGCACCTGTCCGGAGGTCAGACAGAGAATTAAAAAAAGAATAACGGCCATGACGGGGGTGGCTTTAAAAACAAGAACCGGCAGAGATAAAATATGGCGAACAAGCGAAAGCCGATAGGATAAAAAAGCTGTGACAAGGCCAACCAGCAAAGAATAAAAAATCCCCGCGACACATCGGGATAGTGTCGCCGCCGCATCCAGGTAAAAGGCGTGGCCAGAAAGTATCCGGCCAAGCGTTTTAAACGTTTGAAGGGGAGAAGGGACGATCAGATCTTTCCCCACAAACCAGTATAGAATTTGCCATATGAAAAGCCAGAAAAGGGCAACGCCCAGCGCTTTTCTATAAGTAGAAATCTTCATTTGGGGGCTGGCCTCCAACCGATTTTGGATCAATTGCGAATAATGTTTCATAGTACGCCTTAAGCAGGCTTGCCCCTTCGTTCCTGTCTGTATAAAAAACGATACGGCACTTAGGAATCGCCTGCCTGGCAAGGGCGGCGTCTGCGAGCAAACCTTTTTCAGCAACCAGATCCGGCGCGTTGGGGTTTTCGTTTACAAAAGCGACAGATTTTTGATAATCACCGATCAAAAGGGCTAAATCTTCTCCCCGCTGCTCTGCGAATGATTTTTGCACGATGAAAACACTCATCGCAAGGGGGTTCCCCGTTGCCTCGCTCCAGGCCTGATTCAAATCGAGGGCAACCGATATTTGGGGTGATTTACCGGCGGCAATACTGACAAAGGGTTCTGGAAGCATAGCGATGGCGTCTTGCTCTGTCAAAAGCGCCGCATTGACTTCAGTGTGACTGGTTAGCCACTTAATGGAAACGTCCTTTTGCGGGTCGATTCCGGCGGTCTTTAGCAAGTGGTCCAGAATATATTCAGGGCTGCTGCCTTTGCCGCTGGCCAGGATGGTCTTGCCGCGTAAATCGCTCACCGATGTGATGCACCCTGCGCTGTCATTAACGTTTTGAACAATGTAAAGGACGCCCAGCGTAACAGGGCTGACTGCCAGAATCTGCCCTTCTGTTTTGTTGTATAAAACAGCTCCTACATTGGCAGGCAGAGAAGCCGCGTCGACTTCGCCGGTGATTACTTTGCCGATCAGTTCATCGGGATTTTGATAAACGGTAATTTCATACTTAGAAGGTTGTGTCATCATTTCCACCATACCGATGCCGGTAGGGCCGTTAATCGTGGCGATCCGGACGGGGGCGCCGCCGGTCTCCTTATTCGAGCCTTTGATGGTGCAACCGGAAAAGCAGAGTAAAGAAAGCAATATGATTAGCATAAAAAGTAAAATGTGTGATTTGATTTTCATTACAAGATTCTCCTTCTTTGGAATACTTTGACGATTATTCAATCAACAAAGCCAATCCTTAAATTTCCATAGCATATATAACGGGATGGTTCCCGCTTTTCGTTCCATCGACGTGACGAAAGACAGGCGGGGTTCATATTTTTTACAGTATTCAGAGATGGAATGCGCGTGTGATGCGCGTTCCGCTTTCACTTCAATGGGGATAATATCCGCATCGTCCTGTATGATGAAATCCACCTCTGCGCGGTTACCAGACTTCCAATAGAATGGTGTATCGCCATATAAATTTATCAATTCACACAGTGCATAGTTTTCCACAAGCGCACCTTTAAATTCTCGATAAGATTTGTTTGCGTTATAAATCATGCTGGGCGGCAGCCCCGACATTCTGCGGAGTAATCCTATATCGCACATATATAGCTTAAAATAGGAGTGGTCAGCATAAGCGGACAGTGGAATAAAGGGTTTTTCGATTTTTTCCACTTTATAAGCCAATCCTGCGCGGATTAACCATTCCAGCGCATCTTCCAAATCCTTTGCCCGCCAACTGTCTTTAACTTGGCTGAAAATGAACTTGCTGTTTTCTTTTGCGAGTTGATTGGGGATTGATCGCCAAATCGCAGACAACTTAGGAAAATCTTTTGTGGGGGCATGTTTTACGAAGTCCACTTCGTAGCTGTCTAAAATACGTTGCTGCACTTCTTCTGTCTTTTCAAGATTGTAGCCGGTTTCAAGCCATGTTTTTATTACTTCCGGCATACCTCCGACGATGTAGTAATCCATGAGTTTTTCTTTTAATTCATCCGCAAAGATATCCGATTGTGAATCATCTTCGCGCAAATGCTCGAGAAGCAATTCCTTGCCGCTCGCTAATAAAAACTCATAAAAGCTAAGCGGCCTAAGTGTTAAAAACTCCACTTTGCCAACTGGAAACGAAGTTTTTTCCGTGAGCGCTACACCTAAAAGCGAACCGGCACAAAGAATATGATACTCCGGTGCGTTCTCGCAAAAGTATTTTAGTGCAGTAAGCGCTTTGCCACAAAGCTGGATTTCATCAAAAATAATAAGTGTTTCTTCAGGTAATATCGTTTTGTCGCGCTGGATACTAAGCTCCTTTATAATTCGCGCGGGGCGCAGGTCGCGCTCAAAGGTTTCACCGAGCTTGGGCGAATCTTCAAAGCTGAAATATGCCACATCGTTATAGTAGAGCCGCCCAAACTCCTGAAGGAGATAGGTTTTCCCGCATTGCCGTACGCCGCGCATAATCAGCGGTTTTTTATTAGGGTTTTCTTTCCATTGAACCAGCTTTTTCATCATAAGCCGTTGCATAACATCACCTCAAAAACAGTATAGCATAGAGATAAAGCATTTATCAACGAAATATGGTATCATTTTTTGTTGATAAAGCCGCAAAATTGATACCATATTTCGTTGATTCAAATATTTTTTTAAAATCCTTTAGGATACAAGCAATGTTTTTTTAGAAATGAGCACAACTAATACATCTTAAAGTTCATAATAGCGCCGATTATGCCTTCGTCAAGAAGCGGGATAAATTCAAGCGCGTCATTGTCGGACATAAAATTGTTATAATGGAATGCAACTGCAACCTTCGGCGCTACCGCATTGGCTGCCGCTGCCGCTTCAACCCTATCCATATTGAATCGCCCGTCTATCGGGAAAAAGGCCACATCCGCATCGATATTATCCATTTCCGGGATATAGTCGGTATCGCCGGCATGATAATACGTTATAGAATCCATCGTTATGATATAGCCGGCCCAATTATTCTCTTTTGGATGATTTTGTCTTGTGGGCGAGGTGTTGTATGCGGGTACTGTTTTAATGATTACACCGTCCTCAAGGTATTCCTCGTTCGGCAGCACGCTTTTTACCTTGGTAAGGCCGTTTTCCTCCGCTCTTGAAACACCGTCGGCGGTAATATACAAAACAGTTGACTCTTTCATCACATTTTTAATGCTGTTAATATCAAGGTGATCCTGATGGGTATGTGTCACCAAAATAATATCGGCGTCATGGGGCGTACCTATTATTCTGTAGGGGTCAATATAGATAATCTTCTCGCCCGCTATGCGAACGGCGGCCTGGTCGTAAACCTCGACATTTTTCAAATAAGCCTTGGCTTCATCGGTTAGCGTAATCGCGCTGTTCGTAATCTTCGCTGACCGCGTAGCAGTGTCCCAGTCAACCACCGCGCCAAGAGCCTCGCACATAAAGCGCAGGGGCAGATACGAAATTCCGTCCGCGGTAAAATTAGCCGTACCCAGCATTCTGCTGCCGATACCGTTCATAATGAAAAAATTGTCGCCTGCCTTAAAAGATATACTGTGCCCGTTTTTAGAAACAGTAGTCACATCGCCATCCGTTTCAACTAAAGCTCCGAGATGGGTTTGAAAGAAATCGGCTCCGATAAAAGTCCTGTCGCCGGCCTCATTCCACTTTACTTCGTATGCCCCAATAACCTGCCCGTCAACAGTCACAGAAACGTTATCCGCTCCATAGGCAGCTTGCGCGGAAAACAATAATACTAACGCAGCAGCAACAGCAAAGACTCTTTTCATGATAAACCCTCCAATATTTTTAATACTTTTAAGATCAAGAAAGCATAGATTACAATAAATAAAGTATACAATGCAAGGTGTTTCGTGTCCAGCACATTATTAAGCGTGCCCAAATTGGTTCCTGATTAACGGCCTGGAGGCTTAGAAGTGAACCGGGAGCGCCTGTTTCTGCGGTATAAACTGTTTGCATATGTCATGCCAATGGTTTATGATAAGATTAAAGCAGCAATGGAGGCACAAATGAGTAATGTTAGAGATTGGAAGGAAATACCTCTGTTTAAGGAGGTTTCGGAGCAGCAGTGGAACGACTGGAAATGGCAAGTTAGCAACCGGCTGACGACGGTAGAGCAGATCAAACAGGTCGTCAATCTGACTTTGGAGGAAGAGGAAGACATTAAAAAAGTTATGAATGGCTTCAGAGTCGGCATTACACCGTACTACGCTTCCCTGATGGATCCGGACGACCCCAGGTGCCCGGTCAGAATGCAGGCTGTTCCGGTCGTTTCAGAAACACACAGAAGCGAGGCCGACATGCTCGATCCGCTTCATGAAGATGAAGATTCACCGGCTCCGGGCCTTACGCACCGGTATCCGGACAGAGTCCTGTTTTTGATTACAGACAAATGTGCCATGTACTGCAGACATTGCACGAGAAGAAGACTGGCCGGTGAAAAAGACGGCGCCAGAAGCATGGACGACATCAATAAATGTATCGCATACATTAAAAAAACGCCGGGAGTCAGAGACGTACTCTTATCCGGAGGAGATTGCCTGTGTATCGAGGATGATGTTTTGGATTACATCCTCACAGAACTTAGAAAAATTCCTCATGTTGAAATTGTCAGACTTGGCTCAAGAACGCCAGTCGTCATGCCACAGCGAATTACGGATGATCTGGTGAATATGATCAAAAAGCATCATCCGGTATGGCTGAACACGCATTTTAACCATCCGAAGGAGATGACGAAAGAAGCGGCCGAAGCGCTGCGCAAATTGGCGGACGCCGGTATTCCGCTTGGAAACCAGTCTGTTCTTTTGCGTGGTATAAACGATTGTCCGCATATCATGAGAGATCTGGCGCATATCCTTGTAAAGAACAGAGTAAGGCCGTACTATATCTACCAGTGCGACCTGTCGCTTGGCATTGAACACTTCCGAACGCCAGTATCAAAAGGGATTGAGATCATTGAATCGCTCAGAGGCCATACATCGGGATATGCGGCGCCGACCTTCGTGGTCGACGCGCCGGGCGGCGGCGGAAAGATACCGGTGATGCCGCAGTACCTTATTTCTCAATCGCCGGGCAAAGTGATTCTAAGAAATTACGAAGGCGTTATTACAACGTATACCGAACCGAGCGGGCTAGCTGAAATTCCGTGTACCTGCGATTATTGCACCGGAAAGAAAGAATATCATTATGAGGGTGTCGCGGGGCTTATTCAAGGGGAGAAATTATCCCTTGAGCCACAGGGGCTTTCCAGACATCAAAGAAAGGGGGACTAAATGCGTGCCAGTGGTATTTTGATGCCTGTCTTCAGCCTTCCTTCTCCCTATGGAGTGGGAACGCTTGGAAAGGATGCTTTTGAATGGATCGACTTTTTAAAAGCAGCGGGCCAGCAGTACTGGCAGATCCTTCCCATTGGGCCGACAGGCTATGCCGACAGCCCATATCAAAGTTTTAGCGTTTTCGCAGGCAATCCATACTGGATCGATCTTGACCTGCTGATAAGCCGCAGTCTTCTTACGCGTAAGGACGTAGCGGAAGCGGGACTTTGTAATGTACCAGGTACGATCGATTATTCGAATCTGTTCAATCGCAGGTTCGACTTGTTGCGTAAGGCAGCAGAAAGAATAGAAAAAGAGAACAAGGAGCTTCGTCTGTTTTGCTTGGAAAACGCGTATTGGCTGACAGATTACGCGCTTTTTATGTCCATTAAAACGGAACAGGGAATGATCTCCTGTCAAAATTGGCCTGACAATCTTCGTTTAAGAGAAGAAGGCGCGCTTTTGGAATCGAGCGAGCGGCTTTCAAATGAAATTCACTTTTGGTCGGTTCTGCAGTTTTTGTTTTATGAGCAGTGGAACGATTTAAAGCATTACGCCAATCAGAAAGATATTAAGATTATCGGGGATATTCCGATCTATGTCTCGCAGGATTCTTCCGATCTGTGGGCAAACAGAGATCTTTTTCAGGTAGACTGCGAGGGCAATATGACTTCTGTGTCCGGATGTCCGCCTGATCATTTTAATGAGACAGGACAGCGCTGGGGAAATCCGCTTTATGACTGGCAGCGACACAAGCAGACAGATTTTGCGTGGTGGATTAGCCGGCTGTCACATGCCGGCAGGCTGTTTGATAGCGTCAGAATCGACCATTTTAGAGGTATTGCCGCATATTATTCCATACCGGACGAGTACGAAACGGCAACAGTTGGTAAATGGAAAAAGGGTCCCGGCAAGGCCTTTATTTCAGAGGTGAAAGAGACGCTGCCAGATTTAATGATCATAGCAGAAGATCTCGGATATTTGACAGAAGGTGTAAGGCGGCTCATGAAATACAGCGAATTCCCAGGCATGAAAGTGATGCAGTTCGCCTTTGATGATTCTGAAAGCAATGATTATCTGCCTCACCGATACGAAAAAAACAGCGTTGTATATACGGGAACGCATGACAATGCTACCACACGGGAATGGGAACGGAGTATTTCGCGGAAAGAGAAAGCATTTGCGAGAAAATATCTGGGCCTGAACTTATGCGGAAATTTGACGCGCGCTATGGTTCGGGCAGCCATGTCCAGTGTGTCAGATATATGCATTATCCCCATTCAGGATTGGCTTAAACTTGGATCCAAAGCGCGAATTAATACGCCTGGAACGGCTACTGGAAACTGGCGCTTCCGGGTCAAAAAAAGCATGCTTACAAACAAACTTGCCGCAAAAATCCGAAGGATGACAAAAATGTATGATAGACGCTTTAAAGATGCTAAAGCTAAAGATGCTATTGAGCATATGAAAAAGAAATAGTATAATGATCTAAAGAAGTACTAATTTGCTTTTTTGGACAAAGCCAAATTTGAATAGGACAGGTTGCACTCTCATATATTAAAACAGTTGTTTTATTGTATGGGAGGCGGATATGAAAAAGACAGTTGAAACAATTATTTGTATTATTTTGCTATGTCTGATCACGATTGCAATACCCCGATACAGCGCCACTTTGCAGTATGTATCCAAGATTTTTTCAATGGATACGGTTGTGATTGACGCCGGTCACGGCGGAATGGACGGCGGAGCGGAAAGCCGCAGCGGCACCACGGAAAAAAATATCAATCTCGCAATTGCCACAGAAGTCAAAAGGCTCGCGCAGGCTGACGGCTGGCGGGTTGTCATGACGAGGGAAGAGGACAGGCTTTTAGGAAGACAAGAAGGAAGCATCCGAAGTAAAAAAACCCAAGATTTGAAGGCTCGCAAGGAAATCATTGATAAAGAAAAACCGCTGGTTGCAGTCAGTATTCATTTAAACAGTTTCAAACAAGACCCTTCCGTCAGGGGCGCCCAGGTTTTTTATCCGTCAGGGCCGGGCGATGAAACGGTGCTTTCAGCAAGCAAGACACTTGCGGAAACCATTCAGTCTGAATTGGTTGCAGGGCTAGATGATGGTACTGACAGAGCCGCGCTTTTTAAGAAAGATGTACTGATTTTTAAAAATCCCAAGTCTCCGATTGTGATTGTGGAATGTGGATTTTTATCGAATGACATCGAAGCTAAAAAGCTGGAAGGCAGAGAGTATCAGCTCAAAATGGCCCAATTGATTTACATAGGGATTATGAAATTTACCGGAAAGGCCGGGCAAGAAAGAGTAGAATTAATTGACAGTTATGGTAATCAAACGGGAGTTTGAATAAAGGGCGAACCACCTGTGGATAAGTGGTTTGGGAAATAATCAAAAACAACAAGGAAATGTTGAAAGTTCAATGATTTTAAAAAAGCATTTTATCCACAGCCGGTCGTGGATAAAATTGTATGCAATTTAAAAACGGATGTGGAAAAGCCATATGAACCTGATAAAATTACCTCTTTGGAGCTTGTTGAAAAATGTTTGTATAAATACGAACAAAAGTTAACATAATGTTTTACCTTCAGAAGGAATGTTTACATGCTGAAAGAAAAAAGTTTCTACGCAGAAGGCTTGCCGGTCAATGTTGTTGTAGCGAACATCAAAGAATATCCAATTCATTTCCATGAGGACATCGAAGTGGTATACGTTCTGGGCGGGTCTATAAGGCTTAAAAATGGCTATTATTCGTGTTTGCTTAAACAAGGGGATATTTTCATCTTAAACGATAAAGAGATCCATAGCTTTTATAAAACCGATGAAGATAATATGGTGATGATGCTCCAGCTTGATATCGCGTACTTTTCCAAATACTATGAGAACTTCAGGAACTTCTTTTTTGTGACCAACATGGACGAAGGGAATGATGAAAGCCTGGAAGTCTTAAGAAGCATTCTTGCCCGCATTATGATGGAGATTTTGCAAAAGGGATGCAACTTTGCCGATAAAATCATTGAAAGTGCACATAATTTAATTTCCTGCCTTATTTCGGACTTTCAATATTTTGAGATGGAAAACGGCAAATTTGTTCATAGAACGAAAAACAAAGGCAACAAAGTTCTGGCGGGAAGGCTGCACCGTATAACTGATTATATGTATGAAAACTATTCAAGGAAATTAACGCTTAAAGAAATTGCGGAAAGAGAACATCTCAGCGTCTTTTACTTATCGCATGCGATCAAAGAAGCGACAGGGCTTAGCTTTCAGGACCTGCTTAGCTTTATCAGGGTAGAAGAATCGGAAAAGCTTCTTCTTGGGACAAACAAAAAAATCGGCGCAATATCAGAAGAATGCGGATTTTCCGCGGCACGATATTATATCAAACATTTTCAGATCTGGTTTGGAATGTTGCCGGCAGAGTACCGAAAAAAATTCACCGGCAAAGTCAGCAACCGTGAAATTGGCGCGAATTATGAAAAATGCCCGTCGTGTGTTATCGAAGAGGCGATCAAAGAGCAAGTGAAGGGCATATACAATGCTTATCTGAATGAACATAGGCCGGATCCGGTGATCATCAATTTGGACATCACGGAAAGCCTGTTAGAACGGAAACATAAATCATTGTTTCCTGAAACGATATTTGGGAATGAGGGTATGAAGGCGGCCGCAAGACCTTATACATTGTTTAAGAATCTCAACGAAAATGTTTTGTTATCCGAACCACTTTGTATGATTTCCAGCTCGGCTTTACCGCATCACCCGGAACAAATTAACAATTTAAGCATTTTAATTTACAATTATAACGAAGATTTCCGGAATAGAGTGGTAAAGACATCGGGCAAGAATGATTTTGTTGATTTGATTAAAAGTTTTGACGAAGAAGCGGAAATACTTGTCCGATGTGCAGGGCTATCCGGCCATTTTAAAGTGGTCCGGTATAAAATGACAAAAGAGAATATAATCAGTGTGTGTGATGAGTGGACGAGATTATCCGGTACGCTTAACAAAAGGCAGGCGCTGCTGAATAGCTGGAGCACGCTGCCTGATATCGAATCCGGTGAAATCATGGTTTCCGACACGCTCAACCTGCGTTTCACGCTTCGGGGACTCAGCGCTGAACTCATTTTGATTGATCGAAAATGAAAAAGATGTTAAAATTTGAAGAAAAAAGAGAGGAAAAAAAGATGATCGCACAGAAGATGATCGCGCTTGTGCAGGGTAGTTCTGCCATTCGTGCGATGTTTGAAGAAGGTAAGAGGATGGCAGATATCTATGGAGCAGACAATGTCTATGATTTCAGCCTTGGAAATCCAAACGTAGCTCCGCCAAAGGAAATAAGCCAAGCGATCCTTGAAATACTCAGAGATGAAACGCCTACGTATGTACATGGTTATATGAACAATGCCGGATATGAGGAAGTGCGCCAAAAAATTGCGGATTCTCTTAACAAAAAATGGGGTGAGACGCTTTCCGCCGAGAACATCATTATGACGGTCGGAGCGGCTGGAGGCCTGAATGTGATCTTAAAAACACTGCTCGATCCTGGAGATGAAGTAGCCGTATTGGCGCCCTATTTCGGCGAATACCGCAATTATGTGAGCAATTATGACGGAAAACTTACAGTCGTTTCCCCAAACACCGCAGACTTTCAACCTAATTTAAAGGAATTAGAAGAAAAAATCACATCAAAAACAAAAGCAGTGATCATCAATTCGCCGAACAACCCGTCCGGAGTTGTTTATTCGGAAGAGACGATCGAGAAACTTGCGGAGATTTTATTAAAAGCGCAGGAACGGCTGAATACCACGATTTACCTGATCGCGGACGAGCCATACAGAGAATTGGCCTACGACGGGCTTACTGTTCCTTATATAGGTAAGTATTATCGCAATACGATTATCGCCTATTCGTACAGCAAATCTCTGTCGCTTCCGGGTGAGCGGATCGGATATCTGACAATTCCGAGCGCGGTTTCCGGATATGAAGATGTGATTTCCGCGGCAAATACAGCCAACCGTATTTTGGGCTATGTAAACGCTCCGTCGCTTCTTCAGCTGGCAGTCGCAAAATGCCTCGATGCGGCTGTGGACGTAGAAAGCTATAATAAAAACAGGGAAACCCTTTACCGCGGTCTTGTAGAAGCGGGGTATGAATGCGTTAAGCCGCAGGGGGCGTTTTACTTATTTGTCAAATCGCCGATAGACGATGAGTTGAAATTTTGCGAAATGGCCAAAAAATATCATATCCTCATCGTCCCCGGATCAGCGTTTGCCTGCCCTGGATATGTCAGGATCGCATACTGTGTATCGCATGATACCATCACAGCTGCATTGCCAAAGTTTAAAGAACTCATGCTTACTTTATAGCTTAAACCGCGAAATCAATTCTTGCAGCAAGGCCGACTGGCTGCTCATTTCTTCTGACACAGCGGAGCTTTCCTCTGCCGTCGCGCTGTTTTGTTGAACTACTTGCGCTACCTGGTCAATGCCGGTGTTGATTTGTGCTATACCTGACGACTGTTCTTCCGATGCTCTGGCTATTTCAGTGATAAGTTGGGTTGACTTGCTTATGCCGGAAGCAATTTTTGCCAGGCTCGCAGCAGTTTCTCCGGCTATGCGGGAACCCAACTCGGCCTTTGCCATTGCGTTCTGGATCATGTCGCCGGTATCATTGGCGGCTTCTGCGCTTTTGGACGCAAGATTACGCACTTCTTCAGCTACCACAGCGAAGCCTTTGCCATGCTGCCCGGCGCGGGCTGCCTCAACAGCAGCATTTAATGCGAGAATGTTCGTCTGGAAAGCTATGTCGTCTATCGTCTTGATAATCTTGCTGATAGACTGACTGGCTTCATTAATTTCGTTGACGGCTGTTATCATATCATCCATTTGGCGGCTGCCCTCTTCCGCGTCCCTTTTGATCGTATCCGAAAGTTTTGCAGCGTTTTCGGCCATGCCCGCGTTTGTTTTGGTTCTTTCTGCTATCTCGGCGATAGAGCTTGATAATTCCTCAATAGAGGCGGCTTGTTCGGTAGCGCCCTGCGCAAGAGATTGCGAGCCGTCCGCAACCTGTTTCGAGCCGATAGATACCTGTACGGCAGAAGCGTTGATATCGCTGAACATGTGGTCAAGGTTGGCGGTCATCGCTTTCAAAGACGCCCCCATTTCATCCTTATCGGACAGCAGAGTAACTTCACTTGTCAGATCGCCGCCTGCAACGGCTTTCATAACTTTGCTGACGCCAGTGATACGGTCGACGAAAGCAGAGACTGAACCGAGAAGCTGTCCAATTTCGTTTTTTTGCGCCCCATATTTGTTGATGGCAGCGATATCCGACTGTGTAAGCGCTATATCGCCCAATTTGCCGGCCCTGTTGAAAAAGGCGACAATCGGAGCCAAGGGCCTGTTGACGTTGCTTCGAACCATAAAGTATATTATTAAAGCGGTTAAAATCAGGATAACAACGGCGATCGGAATCACAACCAGTATAAGTTTAGTTATAGGCTGAGTTATGACTTTTTCAGGCAATACAGTTACCATATGCCAACCGGTGGCGCCAAGCGTACTGCAGGTATAATACTTGGTTGTGCCCTTTGCGTCTTTATACTTATATGCCCCTTCTGCAGCGGATATTTTTTTCCATAAGTCGGAATAAGCGCCTCCTTTAACAGTCCCAAGGTTATTGAATTCACCTTTGTCGTTAGGCGCGTATTCCTTATCCGGGTGGATCAGGATATCTCCGTTTGAATCGAGTAGCATGGAGTAACCTGTCGAATCCAGAGTTGAGGCGAATACTTGGTCCTGCAGGATATTGACGAGGATATCGATGGCGGCGACGCCCAAGACCGCTCCATCACGTTTCACCGCTTGGGCAACGGTGATGCAGAGATCCCCGGTCGCCACGTCCACATACAGAGACGTAATACCCGCGCTGTTTGTATCGACCATGGCCACCTGATACCAGCTGCGCTCGGTGGCTTTCCACCAAGAGTATTCGTTTTCAATCGGGAAGCCGCTGCCCATAACAGCCGTGTTGTCAGGAAACCCCATATAGACGTCCTGATATACATTGTTTGCGCTTAGCACTGCGTTAAATATGCTGTGCAGGTTTTGTTTTGAATAATCATTGACCTGTGATAAAGCGGGCGCCAGTGCACTTACTGTCGCTTTTTGGTATGTAAGCCATTCATCCATGATAAGCGCCTGCCGCCCCGTTTCACTTTGAATCTTGCTCAGTGATTCATGAGTGATGACATTACCCGATATAATTGTAGTAACGCCGATTGTTACAGTTAATCCCAGTAAGACTATACATAGCATGATGACGGTAATTTTAAAACCAATACTTTTCATCTTTTCATCTCCTTTGCAAAGTGAGGAACATTTTTAAGTATGCGGATAAGTCGTAAAGATCAGAAGTTTTCAATTATTTTACCATATTCATCAAAAATTTGCAATAATCCAGCCAAAGATACAAAAAATACAGCTGAATTTTTGTTGACAATTTTGGGGAAGATGAATATAATGATAATACTTTGATAATCAAAATATTTTATTAAAAAACAAAAAGTGATCGTGCTAAAAATAAGGAGGTAAAATTGGGGATAGGAATCATTGGCGTCGGTAAAAAACTAGCGGATAATGTTGTTACAAACGAAGACCTTTGCAGGTTTATTAATACATCAGATGAATGGATTGTGGAGCGGTCGGGAATACATCAGAGACACATCGCAACAACACAAAAAAACCTTGACCTTGCACTTGACGCATCTGCCGAAGCGCTTTCCGGGATAGATTACGATTCGATTGATATGGTGATCGTATGTACGCTTACACCCGATATGCTGGTTCCCTCAATGGGCTCGCTTGTCAAAATGGGATTGGGGCTAAACAACGCGGTAGTTTTTGATTTAAATAGCGCGTGCAGCGGATTCGTCTACGGACTTTGGACCGCAGAATCCATTATGTTGTCGTCTCAGCGGACACCTGGCCGCAAAATAAACCGGGCTCTCCTGATCGGCAGCGAGCGGCTTTCGAGAATGACAGACTGGGACGACCGGTCCAGCTGCATTCTTTTTGGGGACGGCGCGGGCGCTGTGGTACTTGAGCATAGAGAAGGGGAAAAGGGAATCATCGCAAACTATGTAAAGAATTACGATGACGTGAATCATACGTTGTGGTGCGGACTGGAATACAAGCCGAATCCGTTCAGCGTAGACGATGTTCAGGAGAAGATGTCTTTGACTATGCTTGGCAGCCAGGTTTTTAAATTCGCGGTTCACGCTGTGGAAGAAGTGATGGAGCAAACCCTTGAATATGGGGGATTGTCCGCGGATGATGTGGATTTTTATATACCGCATCAGGCAAACTACCGAATCATAAAATCAGCGGCGCAGAGGTTTAATCAACCGCTGGAAAAATTTCAGATCAGTATCGGAACGACCGGAAATATATCCGCGGCGTCGATTCCGATCGCGCTATATGACGCCATTAAAGAAGGGAAAGTCAAGTCGGGCAGCACCATCATGATGGTTGGATTTGGCGGCGGATTGAGCACCGGCGCGTCGCTGGTTAAGATGTGGTAGAGTAGAGTAGATTTAAAAAGGGAGGATTAAGAGATGAAAATCGGATTGCTTTTTTCCGGGCAGGGAGCGCAATATTCAGGTATGGGCAAAAACCTTTATGAGCATTCGGCCGCGGCAAAGCGCGTATTTGACGATGCGGGCGACCAAATCAAGGATTGGTGTTTTAACGGATCCAGTGAGACGCTAAAGCAGACCCATATTACGCAGCCAAGCATATACACGGTTAGTATGGCAGCCTGCGAGGCTTTTTTTGAAGCCATGTCAAAACAGGATTCTTTTTTTCAATCGTTTGAAATTTCGGGAGTGGCTGGATTTAGTCTTGGTGAATACACAGCGCTAACGGCTGCAGGTGTAATCGATGATCTAAAGAAGGGGCTTGATATCGTTAAAAAGAGGGGCGCCTTGATGTTTGAAGCAGGTTTGGATGCTCAAGGCAATCCCAAAGGGGGAATGATGGCCGCGCTTGGGAAACGTGAAAAGATTCTCGCGTGTGTGGAAAGCGTAAGAGAAAATGGAATTCTGGAAGGCGTTAACTTCAATTCGCCCCAACAGACTGTGGTCGCGGGAGAGTTTGCTGCACTGGAACGGTTTAAAGAAAAGGCCGCGGAGAGCCGCATTAAAGCTATTCCACTTAGCGTTGGCACGGCCTTTCACAGTCCAATGATGCAGCCAGCTGCTGAACCCCTGCGCCAGATTCTTTTAAGCGCTGATTTAAAAATGCCGAAATACACAATTTACTGCAATGTTACCGGAAAGGATCTGTTTGAAGGGCAGAAACTGTCGGAAGACGAAATTCCCCAGTACGTGGCAGATGTTATGGCCAGGCAGGCAAAGAGCCCCGTGTACTGGCAGGAAACGATCGAGAATATGATTCGTGACGGCATAGAAGCGGTGATTGAATTCGGGCCGGGCAGTACGCTTTGCGGGTTCGCCAAAAAAATCTCATCAAATCTTTTGGTACTGAACGTAGAGGATCAAGACAGTCTCGTAAAAACACTGGAATCGTTATTGGAAAACCTAAAGGAAAAAGGAGAATAAAGAGATGCTTAGAGGAAAAAACGCGCTCATTACGGGAGGCGTTCGGGGAATCGGGAAAGCCATCGCGGAAGAATTCTGTAAAAACGGAGCAAACGTATTGCTGTCTTATCGAAGCAATCACGCGGCAGCCGAAGAAACCGCGCAAATACTAAAGCAATACGGGACGAAAGTTGAACTGCTTCCGGGAGATGTGGTGGATTCAGCCCATGCCAAAGAAGCTATACAAAAAATGAAAGATTCTTTTGGAAGCATCGATGTTCTTGTAAATAACGCGGGAATTACAAATGATAAGCTGCTCATGAGAATGAGTGATGAAGATTTTACAAAAGTAATCGATACAAATTTAAACGGCGCGTTCTACTTTTTAAGAGAAGCATCCGCAGTAATGCTCAAACAAAAGCAGGGCAGAATTATCAACCTGTCTTCCGTTGTAGGCGTTCGTGGAAACCCCGGTCAGATAAACTACTGCGCGTCGAAAGCAGGCGTGATCGGTATGACGCTTTCGGCGGCCAAAGAACTTGGACGAAGGGGAATCACAGTGAATGCAATTGCTCCGGGCTTTATCGATACAGATATGACAAATATACTGACAGACGAACAGAAAAAAGCAACGCTGGACGTTATAAGCCTGGGCAGGATGGGCAAAGCCGAAGAAATCGCGAAAACGGCGTGTTTTTTAGCTTCCGAAGGGGCATCCTATATTACCGGCCAGGTAATCTGTGTTGACGGCGGCATAAGCATTTAATGGGTGTAATGAAACAAACTGGCAACGGAGAAGAAAGGATATAGATATGGAGAAAAGAGTAGTCATAACGGGAATGGGAGCCGTGACGCCGCTGGGAAATACTGTCGCTGATTTTTGGGCGGGTATAAAGGAAGGGAAAAACGGTATTGCTGAGATTACCCATTTAGATATCTCCCCGCAGAAAGTGAAGCTGGGAGCGGAAGTGAAAAATTTTGAATATGAAAATAAGCGTGAAGCCAAAAGATTGGATCTCAGTTCACAGTACGCGCTTACCGCAGTCAAAGAAGCCGTTTCGCAGAGCGGAATCGTCAGCGGAGAGAATGTAGATCCGCTTAGGTTTGGCGTTCTGGCAGGGACGGGGATCGGCGGTATCATGACGCTTGAAGACGAAGTCAGAAAAGCAGAACGAAAAGGAATTACACGGGTTTCAGCGCTTTTGATTCCGATGGTGATTCCCAATATATTGGCAGGAAACATCGCGATTGCCCTGCAGGCGAAAGCCAGTTGTATCGGGCTTGTAACGGCTTGTGCCGCAGGAACACAGGCAATCGGAGAGGCGTACAGGACAGTTAAGCACGGTTATGCAGACGTCATGGTAGCAGGAGGCGCTGAAGCAGCCTTCGCGCCGGTATGCTTTTCCGGATTTGTCAATATGACAGCCCTTTCCTCCGGAACGGACCCGAACCGATGCTCTATACCGTTTGACAAAGAAAGAGACGGATTTGTGCTTGGAGAAGGCGCAGGATTCCTTGTTCTTGAGGAGCTGGAACACGCAAAAGCAAGAGGCGCTAAAATTTATGGAGAAGTGGCAGGGTATGGAAGCACTTGCGACGCCTATCACATCACGTCTCCGTCACCGGAAGGAGAAGGCGCTGCCGCAGCGATCATGCAGGCAATTGACGAGGCGGGGATTAAGCCGGAGCAAATCGATTATATCAACGCGCATGGGACCAGCACGCCGTACAACGACCTTTTTGAAACAATTGCGATTAAGAAGGTTTTCGGAAACGATACAAAAGTACCGGTCAGCTCCACGAAGAGTATGACGGGGCATCTTTTGGGCGCCGCCGGTGCGATTGAGGCCATCGTTTGCGCCAACGCGATTTTAGAGGGATTCATCCCGGCAACCATTAACTTAAAAGTACCGGATGAGGAACTGGACTTGGATTATGTCCCGAATGTGGGCAGAGAAAAAGAATTGACGTATACATTGTCAAACTCGTTTGGATTTGGCGGCCACAACGGTACAATTGTCCTGAAAAAGTATGAATAAGCTGTGGGAGCAGCGAGGAAAGGGAGGGTTTTCCCATGTTGATGAACAAGGAGCAGATCAAGGAAATTATTCCTCATCGCGAGCCGTTTTTGCTCGTGGATGAGGTGTTGGAATTAGAAGAAGGAAAGCGCATCGTGGCGCTGAAATATGTAGAGGCGGAAGAATACTACTTTGAGGGGCATTTCCCTCAGGAAAAAATTATGCCCGGCGTCCTGCGGATTGAGTCACTGGCACAGGCGGGCGCGATTGCGGTATTATCAACGCCGGAGCACAAAGGCAAAATGGCGTACTTTGGCGGGATTAAAGACGCAAAGTTCCCCAATAAAGTGGCGCCTGGAGACTGCATGCGCCTGGAAGTTACGCTGGAGCGGCTCAGAAGTAAATCAGGAACAGGCATAGCCGTGGCTTACGTAGGCGATAAGATTGTCTGCAAATGTGAGATCATGTTTATGTTCGGATAATGATAAGGAGACAGATTTTGGATCAGGCAAAACGTTTAAATAAAACATTTATAACTCTTTTTAATAATGTCCTAAAGATGGAAGAGGCTGTTTTAAAGCAATCTGAGATTCAAAATTTATCGATAACGGAAATTCATACCTTAGAGGCGATCGGCTTGGGCATGCCTAAAACCATGTCGCATGTTGCAGCCACCTTAAAAATCAGTGTAAGTACGCTTACGGCTGCGATAAATAAGCTTGTGGCAAAGGGATATGTAAATCGTTTTCGTGTTCCGGAAGACAGGCGGATGGTCAAACTTGAGCTGACGGAAGCAGGCGTTCAGGCGGTCCGTGAACATGAGGCGTTTCATCTTGCCATGATTCGTGACGCGTTGTCTCAAGTCTCCACCAGAGAAGCAGAAAAATTCATTCAATATCTCGATTATGTCAACGAATTTTTGTTGATGAAACGAGTAAACCCCACTTCTAACAAAGAGGTCGCACTAACGCCGGATCGAATCTATCAGGGCGGAATGGGCGTCGGAATATCGATGAGCCGTCTGGCTTCCGCCGTTGCGATTTGCGGGGGCGTAGGCATTATTTCGGCATTTCAGCCGGGATTCGCCGAAGACGATTATGACACAAATCCGCTGGGCGCTAATATAAGAGTCTTGCAAAAGAATATAAAGGAAGCGCTTGCGGCAGTGGAAAAAGCCGGAGGGAAAGGGCTTGTTGGAATCAACATTATGTCGATGACCGACCACTATGAGGACTATGTGAAAGCCGCGATCGACGCCGGCGCGCAGGTGATCGTTTCAGGCGGGGGCGTTCCTACGTCGCTTCCCGGTATTTGCAAAGGGAGCGACGTCAAACTTATTCCGGTCATTTCTTCTGCGCGGGCAGCGTCGGTTATCATCAGAAACTGGACCAAAAAGCATAACAGAACGCCGGACGCTGTTATTTTTGAAGGCCCGCTTGCCGGCGGGCATCTTGGCTTTAAGGAAGAGCAGCTGGGGCCTGCCCAGGAAAATTTCTACAAAATGATCGCTGAGATAAAAACTGAGCTTGAAAGCTTCCCTGAATGCAAATTAATCGTTGGCGGAGGTATTTACAGCAAAAATGACGCCCTGAAAGTGCTTGCGTGCGGGGCGGACGGCGTGCAGATCGGGAGCCGTTTTGTCACAACAAAGGAGTGCGACGCTCCGGATTCCTTCAAGCAAGCGTACCTTGATTGTGCGGAATCAGATTTGGGCATCATCAAAAGTACGATCGGAATGATGGGCAGGGTGATTAAGAATGATTTCGTAGAGAAAGCCGAAAAAGGCCCGATACCCATAAAGTCTTGCAACGGGTGTCTGATCACCTGCAATCGCATGAAAGCGTCGTTTTGCATTTTAGATGCTTTGATCAAGACGGCAATAGGAGACACGCGAAACGGACTCGTTTTTTGCGGGGCAAAAGCGTATAAAGCAAATAAAATTGAGACGGTGAAGGATATTTTTGAGGAATTTACGTCGTAGTTATGCTCGCTTTTGTGGCAATAAAATACCAACGCCGGAGCAAAAAGAAGTTTACTCCGGCGTGGATATTAATGCCATTTGTTAAAGATGACAACATCAAGAACTCCGAACTGCAGGCTTTTTAAGGCATCACAGTAATCTCAATATCATCCAACTTTCCTTTAAACCAATCTTCAGTGTTACTACCATTGATAGCGATACCATAGTGCGCGTCCAAGATATATGTGCCGGCTTCTTCCACCAGAAAGCTAAACTCTCTTGAAAGCTTTTCATTTTTCTTAAACTTTTGAGATATCAGCTGACAAATTTCAGCGTGTGGCAGCCTGTTTTCAACATTTTGAAAGTCAACGCAGGGCATCTCCCCGTTTGAATATAGGGTGACAGTTCTACCACACTTGTTGGTAATGGTTAAAGTAAATGAAACCGTATCACCTACTTTATAATCGGTTTTGTCAAGCTCAATAGAAAGTGGAAACTCTTTAGGTGTATATTGAGCTTGTGCTCCGTCTTTGATGATACAAGCCGAAAGACCCAGCAAACTCAAAATACAAATTAGAAAAAATTTGTTTTTTTTCACTTTAAATCCTCAAATCAATTATATAAAGTAAGCCCAAAAGTATCACTGATACGCCAAGCGTATGAACCAAACGCTTCGTAAGCCCCTGTAGGGACTCCAAAGGTTGCAATTCCATATAAAGCTTTCAGGCTTGGATTTCCTATTGCTGTCCAAACAGGCGCTCCACTGTCTCCTCCTTGATGGTAATTGTTAATTTTAAATTGGTTTGTAAAAGTATTGCCACTAACTAAAACTGATACATTAGCATTGACTAAACTACCGGTATTATACCCACTTTTTATACCCCGCTTATAAGTGGTAGTGCCTTGTACCATAGGAACACTCCATATTTGTGAGAAATCAGAGGATGCGACGGGGGTAAAATTGCTTGAAAAAGGCACGAATGCCGCATCAAGGCTTCCCGAGTATTGCCTTAAAGAAGTTTTTCCTATAGGTGCGCCATTTGAGTTATACATTGTTTGATCTTTAACTGTTCCATGTCCGGCAGTAACCACTCCATATTGGCCAGTATTTGATTTATATGCATTAAAACCAATAGTCATATGAGCGGTCCCCAAAACTGTGGTTGTAATATTTGTTCCTGAAGGAGCTGTTGCAGTATAAGTGAAGCCGGATGATTCTTCGAAAAACAGATTTTCAACAGGCAAATCCAATATATTTTCTTCCAGATAATTGATAATTTCTTCTTTTCTGGACATGTCTAACAAGCCAATTTTCAAACCGTTAATCATTTCATCAGTCGCGGTATAGGCAATATCAAAATCTACCATAACCAAATCAAGCAGATCTTGAATTGCGAGCAATGTTTTTAATGAAACGTTTGCATATTCATAGACAACCCTACTGTCTTCGGCGGCAAATATTGATTTATATTTTCTCATATTGCTTTCACCAATAAGTTTTACATGCAGTATGTTTTCATCATCAATAAAAGCGCCCGCATATTCATCGGGAAGCATTTCTTCATGTTTTTCTAAAGTTTCAAAGCCAGGCTCTGCTTTTCTGTCTGCAGCTTCAAAATCCTCTATAAAATCTTGCATCATGCGAGAATAAAGACTTACGCAAAAGCTGTTTGCATCAAGTGCGTCGGCCCATGTGTTTTCAGCAGTCTCCAAAGCTGATGCAGAAAAGCCAGGCAAGATAAAAGCAACGGATAAAATCATGGCCAATATACTTTTTTTGGCAAATTTCATAATGGAATTCCTTTCGTAAATTAATTTTTAATATAACGGATCATTAATATTTTTTTTGGGTATAAAGTACCCTGGGTGCGTATTCCGGAACATCCGGGCGGCGATTCCGGAAACATCCGGGCACGAAACCGGAAACATCCGGACACTTTGCCGGCTAGATTGATTGTAAAATAATTGCTGCTTTTTGGCAACAAATATTATCAGTATTTAGAATTCATCAGTGCCCTACATTTTCTTGGCAGCCATAACTTCTCTCATAGAAACCTTTGAATCAAGTTCGAGGATATAGGAGTTATGGATGATCCGGTCCATGATCGCGTCAGCGATGGTAGGATCTGGGAAAAGCTCATACCACTGTCCGTGCGATATTTGCCCGGCCAGGATCATCGAACCTCTGTTGTAGCGGGATTCTGCAATCTCCAGAATGTCACGGCTTTCCTCCAGGCTGTATGACTTAAGCCCAATATCATCAAGGATCAGGAGACGGATGTTTTGAAGCCCCTTCATAAATTTTGAGTATTGATTATGGGCTTTTGCATCCTGAATTTCCAGAAGCAATTCCGGAATCCTGTAATACTTGACGGTATATTCTTTTCTGCAGGCATTGCTGCCAAAGGCACAAACCAGATAGGTTTTACCCGAGCCAGTCTTCCCTGTTGTGATGATATTCAACGATTTTTCAATGAAGCCGCAGCTTGCAAGCTCAAGTATGGATTGCTTCTCAATTGCTCTGTTTGCTGAGTATTCAATGCCCTCAATGCTGGCGTTTAAACCGAGGGAAGCATTCCGAAGCAGGCGCCTGATCTTGGAGTTTTTCTTGGCCATCCATTCTTTTTCGACCATGAGGCCAAGCCGTTCTTCAAAGGACAGCCCCAGATCGGAAGGATCAGGCTCACTCAGCATCTGAGCCATAGCCTTAAGCTTCATATCCCGGAGTTTCTCAACGGTCTGGTTGTTAAACATTCATCCCACCTCCGGCATATGATTTTGCTCCGCGCAAGTTGGTGTCCGATTAATTGCCTCATTGCTTGTGGCTTCGGCAGTTTCAGAAGGATAATCCGATGCAAGGCGCATGATGCCCATACAAGCACGGTAAGTCTGTACAGGATATTCCCTGCTATCGAGAATTTTGTCAACCAGTTGCCTGGTCTTTGGCCCAATTTTCTCAGCCCATGATAGATATCGTCCGGAACTCCATCCGGTAACTGCCTTGTGGCATTCCGGCATATGCTCCGGTAAAGTGGTATACCGTTTGTAAGTATTGAAGTTTCTGTTGTGAGCTGCAACCCTCGCTCCATCAACAAATATTTCTATGACGGAAGTAGTTGCTCTTACTCTTGAAACTCTGCCAATGTTTGAATAAGGAACGCTGTAGAAAAAGCCCTGATATTCAACATGATAATTAAAAGCAACTTTAGCATCTGCCCAGTCGGCATATTCGTACCGGGCAGCGGGCAGTGGCTTTAGGGCAGGCTTGTCAATAGCTTCAAATGCTGTTTGCCGGTTTCCTTCGAGCTTCTGAAACGGTCGATTGATCAGCCTGTCAAGTTCGATCTGTATGGCCTGATTAATCTCAAAGACGTTAAAGAATCGACGATTCCTGAGTGCAGCAATGATGCGCCTTGACACATTGCCGACCATGTTTTCGTTAGCCGCTTTGTCTTTGGGTTTCCTCGGCCTTGCCGGTACCAGAGCAGTTCCATAATGCCGGGCCATCTCGGTATAGCTGGTATTGAGCAGGGGATCGACCAGATCCGGCGTCTTAACAGCAGTCCTGGTATTATCGGGAATGATAACCCTCGGTACGCCGCCATAATGCTCGAAGGCCCTGACGTGAGCATTGATCCAGTTTGGCTGCTTCATATCCCCATAAGCGTAAGCAAAGGGGTACGCTGAAGTAGGAAGTACCGATACAAATATATATGCCTGTTTTTCTTCGCCTGTGGAAGGTTCGATGTATGGGATCGTACTGCCTGCCCAGTCTACTTGCATTTCCTCTCCGGCTTTATGCTCGATATGCAGGGATATCTGATTGGTTTTCTTAAAGCTTCGGTATCGTTCGCAGAACTGGGTATACATGAGGCCATCGGGGTTGTCCCGCTTGTACTCTTCCCAAAGGAGCATCAGAGTTACATGTTTCCGCTTCATTTCGCAGAAGATGTAATTCAGGTCCGGCTCAGCAGCCACTTTTCGGGCTTCAGCAGGAGGATAAATCAGGGACAGAAGTTCTTTATCGTTAAGATCACAGGGCCAAGAGATTTTAGCTTTTTGAGCCCTTTTGAGTACGTCCTCCACAGTTGATTTTCCACAATTGCATGATGCGGCAATATCTCTAAGCGATAACCCGACATCAAATTTTAACCTAAGTATTTCTTTGACTTTTGACATGTCCAGCCTCCTCATTCTTGGCCCTCCTTAAAGTGTGATACTTTAAGGATACCAGTTAATTTGTCAGCCAAGCAAGGTGTCCGGATGTTTCCGATACGTTGTCCGGATATTTCCGATATGCTGTCCGGATGTTTCCGAAATCAGTGTCCGGATGTCGCCGAAATACGCAATCAGAAGACTCAAATGAAGAAATCCCTGAACCTACGCCACTAAAAGATATAAAGTTGGAGCCGAACCAACGTGCTGTTTACACTAAAGGTAAGACAACCACCGCAACAGCAGCGGGATAAACGGTCAAGAGGCAAAGGTTGTAAAGTTCGAAGAATTCTCTTGATATTTGTATTGGTATGTAGTACAATATTGTTACAACTCATTATAAATGGAGGCGATAGTATGGCAACTATTCAAGTTCGCGTAGACGATACCATAAAAATGGAGGCAGACAACCTTTTTAGCCGCCTTGGCCTTGATACATCAACGGCGATCAGGATGTTTCTCTCTGCTGCCCTTGACAGTAATGGCCTTCCTTTTGCTGTTAAGCTCGGAAGAGAACGTAACCCTAGCGCCGAACTTCGTGAGGCGATGGAGGATATACGGCTTCGTCGGGATTTGCATGGTCCTTTTTCAACGGCAGAAGAAGCTGTGCGCTCTATGTTGGAGGATTGACGAATGTATTCTATCGAATACACTAACAAAATGAAAAGGGATGTCAAACGAATAGTTAAGCGCGGCAAAGACATTTCAAAACTGATTACTGTGCTTGATTTGTTGGCTTCTGGGCAGCCTCTGCCCGCGCGATATTATGACCATCCACTCAAAGGCGATATGCGCGGCTATCGCGAATGTCACATTGAGGGAGATTGGCTATTAGTCTATCAGGTATTTGAGAACAAATTAATTCTCTCCGCTTCAGGAACCGGCACACATTCAGACCTTTTTGACGATTGAAAACCGCCTGGAAACTACCTGAAACCAACTTCTACTTGATGATAAGGCTGAAAGGCTTATAAAATCAGATTAAAAATGCTCTGATGCATCCAGTAATAGAATTAATGCTTGCGCGTCTAATCATGGCGTATGAGTCCCGGTTTTAGTGAACTTCTCCAATTCTTGCTCTGCAGTTAACATAATACGATTGTCAATCATGTAACATCACCTCAATTAATATGATGCCACATTATATATCATTATTAAACAGGTTTGCATATTTTAAATTGGGACAATGCCGAAACAGCAGAGGGATAAACGGTCAAGAGGGATAGAGTGGTGAAAAGTAAAATGCCAACGCCAGGGCAAAAAGAAATTTACTCCGGCGTTGGCGCTTAAAGCCATTTGTTAAAGATCGCAACATACAAGAACTCCGCAAAACTGCAAAACTCAGCAACAGAAAACTAAGTAGAAAAAACTTAATCATTTTGCTTTTTTTCATGCTAACCTCCATTGTCTGGCTCCATCAGGTTAATCAATAATCGTGGCATAAACGTTTGTCTCCTTCATAAAAGACTCATACTCTTCCTCTGTAATAAAGCCAGATTCTAAATTTAACAGACAATTTTCTTTGAATGTTTCCAGTTTTGTTTTTACCTTGATGCCAGAGAGGTCATAAATTTGGTTTGACAATTCTTCTGTTGTGAGCTTTGAGTCATCGTATTGCGATACAAATGTTTGCTGACCGTTACTTGAGTATGCTCCTTGTGTTGCTCCAGTTACATAAAAATAATCGCCTTCGGTATTGTACCCAGTCCCCATACCGGGCCTGTATAGAAACAACAGATATTCACACCCTGGGTTTAGTGATGGAAAATCCTCAGTTATTACAGTTAATTCTTCTGTTTGACCACCCATTATCCTTACAGGTATGTTCGTAATCTTTTCAAAATTATCTTCTCCTTTTAGAATATCTGTAGGTTCAAAATAATAGTCAGTAAATATGCTATAATCACCGCCTGAGACGGGCTGTATTTTAATAGGTTGAGATTTTTCCATTACTTTGCAGAGCACAATCATATCTGAATCCATAATAATTTGTGATAAATCTTTCTCGGCAATTAATCCTGAGACAACCATAATACATTATTGCAGCAGTGACGGTTGATTCTCCTAAGCCAAATGTATGCCCTTGTTCATGATAAAACACAGAACCCGTATCAATTGCATTAGGTTGGGCACTGTTAGCCCAAACAAAATACATATTAAGGTTAATGTCTGATTCAGTTACATACCCTCCGCTAACTTGACGAGTATTTATACCAAGATAATCATTGGCGCCAGTATTAATTCTATAGACGCAATTAATGCCGTCCTTTTTGGGGAAATCTGTCTTTGTATGATAATTTACGTCCAAACCAATATAAACTCTATTTTTAATACCATTCCAAGCATTTACACCTTCACCAAAGTGCTGTCTAGATAATGATGTATAGTTTTGATGTATAATGAAATTTATTGGGCTAGTAATTGAATAATTATCAATATTGAAGTTAAAATCGAAACAAGAAATACTATTTCAAATAGATTGGCTAACATTGATCACCTTCCCCTTTTTAAGGTTTCGAGAAATTCCTGAAGTTCTTGAATGTCCCGGTCTTCCATTTTCATACTTTGACAAACTGATGCGACAAAACTTTTTAAAGAATTGCCATATAATTTTTCTACAAATGAATTGTTTTCATATTCTAAGTAGTCTTCCTCTTTAACTAATGCTGTATAAACATTCCATTTTCCTTCCTTCCTGCATGAAAGAAAACCTTTTTCAATCAACCTTGAAAGAAAACTATTCAGCGTAGTAATTGCCCAATTCTTTTCTTTTAGGGCTACTTCAATTTCCGGTCGTAAAACTGGTTTTTTCGCTTTCCATATGATAAGCATAACTTCTAATTCAGAATCCGGTAATCGTTTCATTTCTATCGCTCCTCTCAAACGGCGGATGCAGTATGTAGATATACTACATCCGACGTATGGAGAAGTCAAGTATATTTTTCGATCTATTTCCATCTTATTTTACAAGAGAGGCAAGCCGAAAGGTATTTACAATTCATAGTCTATATCAATATTTTTAATACTAATTTCATGTATTTCCCCATAGATATTATTAAACTGTCCATTTTTAATTTTTTCAACGGCTTCATATTCGCTGATTGTTTTATATTTTTTATTGGCAGAATATTAATCAATTGGTTATTAATCTCTTTTATCGTGTCGTCATTATATAACCGACAGATAATATTTCCATCAACAATGCTTTCATTTAGTTTTGCCATTTCAACACTGAAAGTATAAAAGCCTTCAGTATCCGTTATAAAAACAGCTTCGTCAGGTATTTCGATACCGAACTTCGACAATTTAACTTTGATTGTATAAAATCTTGCATCATGCGAGAATAAAGATTTACGTAAAAGCTGTTTGCATCAAGCACGTCGACCCATGTGTTTTCAACAGTTTCCAAAGCTGATGCAGAAAAGCTAGGCAAGATGAGTTTCTGAATTATTAATTTTGAGTTTTTTCAAGTTTTTAGTTGCTTGAATAACCATTATTACAGCTATGGCGAATATGGTACAGCATACAAGACCTCCAAAGATTGAGTTCATTGTACGTTCCAAAACTATATTGTCATTAAAGGAAGCAAACATAGCGGTTTGGAGCGCGAACATAGCAACTAACGCCTTTGTAAAAGTAATTGCCTTTTGTGCGGATAAAACAGGATTGTTGTATTTGCGATATTTTACCACGTTTATTACTGACATAGTGACACAGTAAAAAGTAAATGTCGCAACTGCATATATCATAAGACCGGGATATTGATACCCCATGCCTTGATTGACTATCTGATACACAACGCCTATCAAGGCGATATTCAACACGAAAATCAAATAACCAATTAAGCGATATTGGCGAAACCCTTTTATTAAATCGTTCTCGTTTTTTCGCATATATCGGATCAATAAAAAGAGGGCGACGCTAAGTACAACATAATATATCGCGTCCGCGCCATACCAAAAAGAAGCATAATGGATTCCCGCAATCAACTTGAACGCGGCGTACAGCATATTAAAGGAAAGTGATATATATAACGTGAGTTTCGCCCGATACGGTATGTCTGTCATATAACGATTACCGAGTTTGTTTTTATAAATATGTGCTTTTATTTTCGCTGCCATTTCGGGAGTGTTAATTGCAAAAACGGTAAGCGCATAGGTGGTAAGCGCGTAAACGACATACGCCATAATCGTTTCCTCTTGCCCGGCGACGAAAACATACACCAATGCCGCCGCGCAGATTACGGATAATAAAACCGACAGCGTTATGCCGGGATGTACAAGACGTAATAAAATCTTTTTTAGTCGCTCCAATCCGCTTACCTCCATTCTGCTAACCACATTTTATATATGAATTGTTTGTGAAAAGTACGGCGAATGCAATATGCAAGTATACTATATCCGCCGTATGAAGAAGTCAAGTATATTTTTGTATAAAACACCATGAGGTAAAAGAGGATGTGGTGTTTTTTGTTTGCAAAATTTTACAAATAATTCACTTGATAAAAGGCAATATGTAGATATAATAACATAAAATAGGAAATACAAAAATGATATCTTTACTCAAGCCGGATTATTAGTTGAGTGATAACAATTCCGGTCTAAAAAAATAAGAGGCGATGATAGTTAATGAAGAAATTCCTGAACCTACGCCACTAAAAGATATAAAGTTGGAGCCGAACCAACGTGCTGTTTTAGTTGAAGTATGTCTTGCTATGTATAGGGAAGCGTATAAAAACAGAGCTGTGCAGGCTTTTTGAATATAGGGCAGTTTTACCGCACTTGTTGGTAATGGTGAGTGTAAATGAAACCGTATCGCCAACGTTATAATCGGTTTTATCAAGCTCAATAGAAAGGGGTATATCAGGGAATCCGGCAATCAAGCGTTTTTGGGTTTATTATTATACGGAAATATAAAAATAATGTAAACTTAATATTCACCTGTATTCTCAATATTTACTTGACATTTCACGGCTTGTATAAGAGAATAGAGTTGCTCGCCAAGAAATTGACGTAATATCATTATTGGCATACGCATTTATAGCGAAAATCGGCGTACACACATCACAGCAAAAATCGAAGAAAAGGACGTGGTTTTTATGGAAATTAATGATAAACTATTATTTTTTACTCAAAACATTTTAATCTATGAAAAGGAACTCAAAAATTACCTTTGGAAGCATATCAAAGATAATTTGAACAGTCGTTGTGCTCTTGATGATATCATGCAAAACACGATGATGAAAGCATGGGCGCGTCTTGGCCAAATCAGGGAACCGGAAAACGTTCGAGCATGGATTTATCAAATTGCTCGGAATGAAGCGCTGCAATATTACAGATCGCTGAGGAGAACGGAAAGTCCGATGAAAGAAGATGACTGTTTTAATATAGCCAATCTACTTGTCGACACTGAAGAATCTGTGCCGGACATTGTCATCAGAAATTTCGAAAAAGCTGACGCTGCAAAAGTGCTAAAGCAATTGGATCCGGAATCTCAGACTATGCTGCATACATATTTTGAGAAAGAAACGAAGGTGAAAAAAATAGCGGAAATGCTTGGCATGAAACGCAGCACGTATAGCGCCAAGGTAGCAAGGGCGATACAAAAATATAAAGAAATATATCTAAATCTGTATGATTAAAACACTAAAAGGATATTAAAAACATTATGTCAAATTTTTGCTAAAGTTTGGGTGTCAAAAGCCGATTTTCTCTGAAACAGGCTCTTGGCGCCCAAATCTTACTAAAGACTTTGATACAGTGTTTGTTAATATAAAATTTAATATCAAGTTTTCAAAAAGGAGGATTTCATTTAAAATGAAAAAAAAAGTTAAAGTTCTATTCGCAGCAGTATTGATTCTAACACTGTTATTCTCCATGGGTGCAACGAGCGCGTTCGCTGAAGAAGAAGCGATTCTCTCAATTGTCGCGGAATTCGTTAGACAATCATCGTCTACCAGCGCGTTCGCAGTAACCGCAGTAAGCGACAGATCTCCGACATCGATGTCTTTAAAAATCACATTGCAGTCCGCAAATACAGGTTCTTCGAGTTATTCGAATGTCAGTGGAGTCAGTCCGGCTGAAAAAACAGTAAATAATACGAGCATAATTGGTATCAGCGGAACTTTCCCGACTCCAACCGGTAAAAATTACCGCATCAAAATAGAAGCATCGGATGTCGTAAGTGGTATAAAAGACACAGTTGTAGAGTACTGTTACTTACAATAATAAAATAGAAGAGAGCGGGGTTTTTCAAACCCCGCTTTTTTAATAAAGTTTCAATCCTTCTGCGATCCGCATCATTTCTTCGTGAGAAATTGAGCCTGTAATGTAGAGTATTCGAGCAACGTCGACAACATTGACCCCATATGTATTCTCTACTGGATTCAACCATTTCAGAATATTTCTATCTTTTAGCTCAATCCACTTCCCTTCAGCATCATACACAGCTTGCAAACCTTGTTCAGGTGTGCTACGAATATGAATTAAAAAGTAATCCTCTTCGTTTTTCGAAAAATGATACCGTGCAAAATAAGAATTAAGGATCTCCATTTTGTTAATTTCCAATGTCCGCAAAGAATAACCTTCCGGTATGTATTCCGGCACACAAAAGCGAGGCAGAAAGGCGATAGCCTTGTCGATATCGTCCATGCTGCTGATCTGTATCGTTTCATCTTCATCGACATTTGTCTGTAAGTCTTTACTTGAGAATACTTCTTTTAGATCATTCGACTTTATTTTAATGATGTCTGAATTTGTCGCGTAGAAGACCGATAGTCCAAGCGCGCCTCCAATCACAAAGAGAAGTACGAACGTAAGACGAAGCGGCCTTTTTATCTTATAAAGTTTCACATTTCAATCCTTCTAAAATTAAAATCTTTTCCTCCTCCGAGATGGTTCCGGTAACGCTGATCTCATCACCGAGAAGATAAATCAAAAAAGACTCGGTTTCATGCTTCTGAAAATAATACCAGGCGGCATAATAATCCTGAGTTGCCTTTTTGCTGATTTCCAACTTCTGCAGCGAATACCCTTCGGGAATATATTCCGGAATACGAAGACCGGGGTAAAAGGCGATCATTTTGTCGATGTTATCCATGCTATAGATTTGCTTTGCTCTTTCCCATTCATCCAAAGAACCGATTTGCGCAGCAGGTTGTCCAATAAATTTGCTTTGTATACCGTCGAAGAATTGTTTGGTGGCTGTTACCGGATTTGCTCTATAATAAACGGAGACTCCTGTAGTTGCCACCAAAAGGAAAACGAGTACAGCCGCTATCTTTGGAGAACCCAAGGCCTTGCGCCAAAATGATCTGGTCTGATACTCTTTATAAAGCTCTATATAAAAGTCGTGTCGCATCTTTTTAAATAATTCCAGTTCTTCTGGGGGCATCATTTTTGCCAACGTTTCATCATCTGGAATGTTTTTCAAATTTCCCTGCAATAAATCTTTATAAAATGGGTTGTTTTTAAGACTGGCAGCTGCTCTTTGCTTTCGATAGGAGGGGCTTTCTATAAGTTTGGCATATTCTTCCCCTCTATTTACTTCTCCATCCGACATAAGTTGGCGCAGAGCTTCTTTAAATTGCTTTTCATCAAATTGATCCGGAGTTTCATCAGATGCATCCGGGCTTTTCTCGATTAGTCCCCTTTTTTGAGTGTTGTCATTTTTTTTCATATCCCTACCCCCTGCATTGCTTCGACAATCTTTGTATACTTTGAAATGATTTAACTAATTTATTATATAATATCAAAAAATTTCCAGAAACACAATACGGAAAATGATAAATTTTATTAGAAGATCACTCCAAGACTTCTGCCGCCGCTTTCATGGCTTCCGCAATTGGAAGGTGTTGAAGGCACTTCTCCTCACAGACCTTGCAGCCAACACACTTTGAGGGCCAGCTCTTTTCAGGGACAAACGCCATAAATTGGTCTTTGATTTTCTCGTTTTGCCCGTACAAGAACCATTCGTTATAATAGGTTATGGATATTGGGATGTTCACCTTTTGCGGGCATGGCATACAATAACGGCAATTCGTACAGGCGTACTTAATCAGGTTGTTGTAGGCGTCCGAGACTTGCTGAATGATGGCGTGCTCCTTATCTGTCAGGCTGTTTGGCGCAGCGTCGCTCAGAACTTTCACGTTTTCTGTAAGTTGGGCGACGGAGCTTGTTCCGCTCAAAATAGTGAGAACCTCTGGGAAATTAGCAACCCACCGTAGAGCCCATTCCGCGGGTGTTCGCTTTATATCTGCTTGGTTCCATACCTCTTGAATGCTTTCCGGTATCCGGTCGGTTAACTTTCCGCCTCTGAGCGGTTCCATTACGACCACGGGAATGCCTTTTGAAGCGGCATATTTCAAACCTTCAAGTCCTGCCTGGAAATTTACGTCCATATAGTTGAATTGAATTTGACAGAAATCCCACGGATATGCGTCAATCACTTCTTTGAAAAGAGACAGATCATCGTGGAATGAAAAGCCAATATGCTTTATTTTGCCTTCCGCCTTTTTCTTTTCCAGAAAATCAAAGGTGTTCAATTCCTGAACCTTTTTCCAAATCGGTTTGTTGATGTTATGAATCAGATACATGTCAATCATTTGGACATCCAAACGTTCTAATTGAGTATCAAAAATGCCTTGCAGGGCGGCCGGTTCTTTTGCGAACCATACCGGCATTTTGTCGGCTAGAAGGACCTTTTCGCGATAACCATCCTTGAGCGCTTTTCCTGTAATTACTTCGCTCACTCCATCATGGTACATATAGGCTGTATCAACGTAATTTACGCCCGCGTCAATGCCCGCGCGGATCATTTTAATAGCTTCCGCCTCATTGGCGGTTCCATCAGCGTTTTGTGGGAGACGCATTGTCCCGATACCCAACAGAGAAATCTTTTCTCCGGTTTTTTCAAAAGTTCTGTATTGCATTTTTTCACCTCATTTTTATTTAACATTATAAGCCGTTATGCTAAATAAAGCAATGTCTTTTAGGACGAGTCAGGCGCTCCAATGTCCGAATAATGACAGAATAAGCAGGAATAATGACAGAATAAGCAAACCCTATTGATCTTAATGCCAAAACATGATATTTTTTCGGAAAGTTGTCATGTGTTTTTTGAATATACTTACGAAGAAGTGCATTTCCATGAAGTGGGGATGAAGCGATACGAAACCTTGTCGGCATCGCCATTTGCGCAGACAAACTCGCTGCGGGAAGCGGTCGTATTTGGAAAAAGGCAGACTGGAAAGACCGAAGGGTTTAAAGCGATGTTATTCAAATAATTCTGATTAAAGGCAAGCCAAAAAAAGCCTCATGTCATGCGGCTTTTTTGTTTACCCTGACTTAGTCTAAACGCTTAAAAAACCGCCATACTGAGGTAAACCTTATCCCTGTCGTCTTGCGTAATA
>Ga0123353_10000134_pt1 | contig 89412 bp, 80 predicted proteins | sample TergutLab28metaG_3_FD_92763 | JGI IMG/M metagenome (GOLD analysis project Ga0123353, IMG submission 92763) | Labiotermes labralis P3 segment gut microbial communities from Petit-Saut dam, French Guiana - Lab288 P3 | ecosystem: Host-associated > Arthropoda: Insects > Digestive system > Gut ...
GGTACAGCGGCACAAACCAAAACCAATATTGTTATGGATCTTGCAGCTGTTCCAATTGCATTTGTTCCAATGGAGTTTGCCGATGACGAAACTAATCCACATAAAGAAGGAATATTAACCTAGTAATTCCTAACTCCTCACTCCTAATTACTCATTTCACATCACCCCTTCTCTCAGCAAATCGTGCAGGTGCAGAATTCCTATAGGTTTCTTATTCTTCACTATAAACACCTGCGTTCTTTTGTTTTTATTTAAATCGCTCAAAGCCTGCGCCGCCAAAGTGTCTTCGTCTATAGTCATAGGAGATTTTGTCATTATATGCTCTGCTGTTTTTGTTACCAGCCCTGTTGTCATGTGTCTTCTTAAATCTCCGTCCGTTATTATGCCGATAAGGTTGCCCTCTTCGTCTGTTACTCCTGCACAGCCAAGACTCTTTTCCGTCATCACCGGCAAAACATCGGACATCGGCGCATTATGCTTTACTAAAGGTATAGCTACGCCCGTGTACATAAGCTCTTTCACTTTTATAAACGCTTTTCCCAGTTTTCCTCCCGGGTGAAAGCTGCTGAAATCCTCAGCGGAAAAACCTCTTCGCTTCATCAACGCTCCGGAAATAGCATCGCCCAATGCCAGCATCATTGTAGTAGATGTCATCGGCGCCATTCCCAGAGGACACGCTTCTCGAATCTTAGGTATCTCTAAAACAATATCGGCGTTCTTTCCAAGAATGCTGTTTGCTTTGCCTGTAATCGCTATGAACGGTATGGAAAATCTCTTCGCATAATGTATCACATCGGATAATTCCGCAGTCTCGCCCGAATTAGACAATCCTATGATAACATCGCGGCTGGAAATCATTCCCAGATCTCCGTGGCTTGCTTCGCCCGGGTGCACAAAATATGACGGCGTGCCCGTGGACGCCATTGTCGCGGCTATTTTTCTTCCGATGTGTCCGCTTTTTCCCATACCGGTTATGATAACTTTTCCGGAAGACTCGCCTGATATGTTTTCGTAAATCAGTTCTATTGCCGCCTCAAAATGCCTGCCCAATTCTCCGTTCTTCACCAGAGCACTCAACTCGAACAACGCCTCTCCCTCAGCTTTCAATATGTCCGCTGCTATTTCCAGTATATTCTTCAATTTTCCATTTTCCATTTTCAATTTTCCATTATCTTAAAAACGGAATAATATCCGTAAAGAAAACCACTCCGACCGTCAAAAGCAATGCAGTAAAAATAACACCTATAAACCCGATTACAAGTCCTATTATCATGGCAAGCCCGTCTTTTTCCAGCATTCCCATAGAGCTTATCAGAATACCGACTCCGGGCAGAAAATTAGTCAGCGGCACCGGAATGGCTATGGTTAGAGCAAAAATAAGCCAGCAAACGCCTAGGAAACGCTCTGTACCGGGGAGTATGAGAAAAAGCATTCTGGGCTTTAGGATTGACCCTATTCTTTTGAGATATGGATAAAGAGTGTTGATAAATTTGGTTAACAGACTGCGGTTTATGGAGTATCGCTTCCACGATTCTGGAATCCAAGGAGTTTTGCGCCCGAACACAAGCTGCCCTGAGATAAGCAGCAAAGGAAGCGAAAATACAGTTGATACTCCGATAGGCGAAGGAATAGGAATGCAGTTCGGAAGAACCAGCACCATCATAAGGAGCGCAAAACTCTTTTGGTTGAGATTGTCCAGTATGCTTCCGAGAGACACTTTTGAATCGGAAGGCTCATTAATCAGGTTTTGAAGCAGATTATTCAGAGTATTTATAGAAGAGTCTTCTGATTTGGTTTTCATGAAATTCCGTATATTAAACAGACTTTGTGTTGCTATTTGTTATAGATACGAATATAAGAAAAGTCAATTATGGATAAAGGTAATCGTATGTCTAAGAAAGCACTTCCGAAACTGGCAATCCTGCTTGGCATAGCAGGACTTACTGTTGCTATAGGAGTGATAATCTGGACAGGCTGGGAAGAAGTCTTGGACGCGCTTCATGATGCCGGCTTTGGCATTCTTGTTGTTGCGGCTCTTCACATAGTTTCTATTGTGATAGCCGCTTACGGCTGGACAGTTATCATTCCGGGCAAACGCCCTTCTGTTGTTCTTTACACTTATTTCATGTGGATACGCGCCGGCGTAAATAATCTCCTTCCTGCCGCTAAAATAGGCGGCGAGATAGTAAGCATACGCCTCATGATTCTCAGAGGCATAAAAAATAACATTGCTATTGCTTCCACTATTGTAGAACTCACTTTGTCTATTGCGGCTACTTTTGTTTTTGTTGCACTCGGTGCTTTGCTTTTTGCGCTTAAAGTCAATGACGCTGATTTGTCTTCACAGCTTTTTTGGGGGCTGCTTTTGTCTTCTCCTTTTCTTGCCGCGCTTTTCTTCATACAAAAATACGGAGTGTTTTCTTTTCTTTCTAAAATCTTCAAATTCGCACTCGGAGACAAAGGCAAAGAAATAGCTTCAGGAGCAGGACGCATAGACAAAACTATAAACTCTTTATACAAACGCAAGAATCGCATTCTGGCCTGCAGCTTTTGGCAATTTGCCTCGTGGGTTTGGGGCGGTCTCGAGATTTGGGCGGCTCTATATTTTCTGGGCTATCCGGTTTCCATAATGGAAGCCATGATGCTCGAGGCTTTGATAATAGGCACTATAAGCGCAGCCTTTGCAGTGCCGGCTGCTTTGGGAGTTCAAGAAGCAGGCTATGTCTTTTTCGGCGGGCTGTTAGGGCTACCTCCTCATATATGCGTAGCACTGGCAGTCATAAGAAGGTGCAGAGATTTGTTAATCTATGTGCCGGCGTTAATTACGTGGCAGATTTTCGAGAGCAAACGCATTATCAGGAAACGAGCTGACGCGTGATATGGTTTATTTCCTGCGCAGTCAAACCAAAGGACTGAAAAACTATAGAGTTCAGTTCCTGTCTCGGACTGACTGAATTATTCTGTATAATATCGTCAATGATCTCTTCCAGTCTTTTGCATGTCTCGCTGGTGATATGAGGAAAAGGCAGTTGAAGCAGATTGCCTTTTAGTATTTTTATCTCGTTGAATTTTTTCTGATAGAGGTACTGGAATAAGATGGAGTTCAAGAATGCCAGAGCCGCTTTAATCGAGTAGTTCGGTATTTTCGGAATTAGTATATTTGCACTGTTGAGAAACAGAGATTGTTTGGTATCCAGTGCAAATACTAATCTTTTTGATATGAATTTGTAGACCAGTTTTTCTTCAGCTCTGTATATGTCTTCGCCGGCTGTTTGTTGAAGGAGATTTCTGTCGTATACTATATGTTTGTCTGTGTCTCTTAGAGCGAACTGCACAATGTGTTTTCCGGTATATATTTTTTCGGAGCCTTGCGTAGAGACGCTGTGTAAATATCCCTCATTATCTCCCGTAACAATCCCTAGCCCCCAAGTGCTGTGTTCTAAAGTACTGTGCGGTACGGAGTATATCTTTTTTATTATGCTGTGATCCTGTTCGGAAAACAGCGTAAAATTATATTTTTTATTTTCGGAAAAAATGGTTTGTGAAATTTGCAATTCTTCTTTGCCGTTAAAAACAGACGTCTTTTTCTCAAAATTTGAAGGCTGAACTAGGTGCAGCGATATTACGTCTGTAACAACTCCTGAGAAAATTTGACCTAAGCACCGTATTTCCTTTATGTGAAAATTTTCTAAAATATATTTTCTTATGTCCTTGTGGGCTGATACGTTTAATATGGATACCGGCAAAATAAAAAAGCATTGCCCTTGTTTTCTCAGGAGTACTTTTGTCTTTACTATGAAGTACGAAAAGCTCTCGCCGGACGTTATATGCTTGCAGTTCTTAGCATGTCTTTTCGATACCTTTGCTCCCCAAGGAGGATTTGTAGCTATGACATCAAAACGCTGTGATGTTTCAGGCATGGATAAATAATCCGTGTTATAGATATTAGGCATAAACTTAATATGCCTGAACCTGTATATGAGTTTTATTTTTGCGATAAAACAAGCTGTCTCGTCTGTGTCAACGCCGTACAGCATAGAAGGATCTTGTATTCTGCTGCTTGCAGCCAAAAGAAAATTTCCGGTCCCGCAGCACGGATCCAGAAATGTAGTCGTATCATTAATATCGGGTATTTTCTTAGTAAGACTCTCCGGCGTATAATAAGAACCGGTTTGGTTTTTGTCTCCTTCTTTGAGCAGAGACTGGTACGCTATGTCCAGAAAATCAGGCTGTGAAAGAGGAAACTCGGTATTTAACAAGTCACTATCGAAGTTTTGAGAAAAAGCCTCTAGGATTTCCAGCAAAAAAGGATTTTCACCGGTTATCGTGTTATTCTCTATAGAAACAAAGCCGTTTTTTCTTAGAATAGACACCGCCATATTAAAGATTATGTCTTTTATGCTTAAAGGGCTGTTTCTCAGGCTTTCAAGAAACGGCAGAATAGTGCTGTTAGAACCTATCAGCTCCATAGGAATAATGCGCCTCTCAGAACACTGTTTATTAGCTCTGCTGGTATTCCCCTTCATTCCTTCCTAACTCCACATTTCACTTTAATTTAAAAAAGAATACTGTTATACATATGTATTAATAGTGAATCATGGAATCGTAAACAAGAAAATGAAGCAGGCCGCATATATTATATCCGAGAAGGCTCGGAAGATATTTTCTCAGCAGTGTACTTTTATGCTGGCTGCGGCAGAAGCTGTTCAGTTTCCGGAACCGCTTATCAGCGAGGACGGCTGTACGGTAAAAATTGTGCCTGAAATCGCTTTTATCGGAAGGTCTAATGTCGGAAAGTCCTCTCTGATTAATGCCTTAGCCGGAAGAAAGGCATTGGCTAGGACTTCCAATACTCCGGGACGGACTCAGCAAATAGTTTTCTTCAGTCTTTCCGGCTTTCTTATTTTTGCAGATTTGCCCGGATACGGTCACGCAAAGCCTCCTCTGGAAATAGTCAATAAGTGGAAAAAGCTGGTTCAGGATTATCTTACTAAACGGAAAGAACTGCGCTGCGTTCTGGTTCTTGTAGACAGCCGCCACGGGCTTAAACAGAGCGATTTTGATATGCTGGCTTTGCTTAATAAGGCGAATGTAAAATACGCTATTGTGTTTACTAAGACGGACTGCGTAAGAAAAGAGGACGTTTCAAATATGATTCAGAGTACCGAGACTATGATACGCGCCAGAGATTTCACTGCTTGTACAGGAGTTTATTCTGTCAGCTCTCATTCCAAAGAGGGCGTTGACGAGCTGCGTGACGTACTTGCAAAATGCGTCTGAGATTTTTCAAACCGCCTGCTCCGCAGAGTATTTCAAATGCTGCCTTGAAGTATATGGAGCGGTATTCTGCCACGGAAAAATCTCTAAGAACAGTGCTAAGAAACAGAATCAAAAGAGCCTGTATGCGCAATGAGGCTTTTGCAAAAGATGCTGCGGCTCAACAAGCGTTGTATGACAAAATTGAAGAGATGATACTTAACTACAAAAAATCCGGAATTTTGAATGATGCGCTTTTTGCTCAGAACAAGGTTGCTTCTTTGAGAAGAAAGGGAAAATCTGTCAGCATCATAGTTAACACTCTCAAAGAAAAGGGCATTAAGAAAGAGGCTGTTGTTGATGCTCTTAGGGCATATGACGTTGGTCTGGGGTTTGAAAGCTCAGACGATGCGGAATACGCTGCCGCATTAACATTTGCAAAAAGAAAAAAGTTTGATGTGAAGGCTCAGAGTTTGTTGCATGAGTTGGATTCTGGTGAGAACGAAGGTTTGCGCAAAAAGTATATAGATTTGAGGCGGAAGGCACTTGCATCTCTGGCAAGAGGAGGCTACTCTTCCGGTGTTGCAAGGAAAGTTGTTGAAGCATTAATGTAAAAGGACAGGTTTAATGACCAGAAAATATTTCGGCACAGACGGTATAAGAGGCATTGCCAATACGGAGCCGATGACGGCTGATACTGCGATGAAGGTTGCTATGGCGGCAGCCGGGCTGTTCAGAAGAGGCGACTATAAGCACCGGGTCGTAATAGGCAAAGACACTAGGCTTTCAGGATATTTACTGGAGCCGGCTTTGACTTCCGGGTTTATTGCTAAGGGCATGGACGTTATTCTTTTGGGTCCTGTGCCGACTCCCGCAGTGTCTATGCTCACAAAGAGTCTGAGGGCTGATATGGGAGTCATGATTTCCGCTTCTCACAATCCCTATCAGGACAACGGAATAAAGCTGTTCGGTCCGGACGGGCTTAAGCTGTCGGACGAACTGGAAAAAAGCATTGAAGAGCGCATGGAAGGCGACTTGTCGGCAGACAATGTGCTTTCTTCCGAGCTTGGAAGAGCCAGCCGTTTGGAAGACGCTGTAGGACGGTATGTGGAGTATGCCAAAGCCACTTTTAACGGAGCAAGACTGGACGGACTCAAAATAGTAGTGGATTGCGCAAACGGAGCTGCATACAAAGTTGCGCCCGAAGTGTTTTGGGAGTTGGGAGCCGAAGTTATATTGTTATCTGCCGCACCTAACGGAAAAAACATTAACCATAATTGCGGAGCTACTGCTACAAAGGCAATGCAGGAAGCTGTTGTTGCAAACAACGCAGACTTAGGAATAGCCTTAGACGGAGACGCGGACAGGCTTATTATGGCGGACGAGACCGGCAGGAAACTGGACGGAGACCAGTTGATAGCATTAGTCGCAAAGCACTGGGCTAAGCAGAACAAGCTGAAAAATAACAGCGTGGTGGTTACTCAGATGTCTAATATGGGGCTGGGAAAATTGCTGTCGTCCATAGGGGTGAAGCTGTATAAGACTGCGGTTGGCGACAGGTACGTTGTAGAAAAGATGCGGGAGATAGGAGCTAATCTCGGAGGCGAGCAGTCAGGGCATTTGATATTCAGCGATTATGCCTGTACCGGAGACGGAATAATTGCTGCGCTTCAAGTGTTGTCTATTGTGCGGAACAGCCAAGAGAAACTGAGTACTGCGTGCAATGTGTTTGAGCCAATACCGCAGGTTATGAAAAGCATTGCGGCGGACAGGAGTATTCTGGAGCAGAAAACAGTACAAGCAGCAATTGACGCAGCAAAGAAAAGGCTTGGAGATAAAGGAGAGATTTCCGTGAGAGCCTCCGGAACAGAGAAACTAATACGAGTCATGGCGCAAGGCGAGGACGAAAAACAGATTTCTATGGCAGTTGATGAAATTTGTGCGGTAATAAAGGCATAAAGTATGCAAGAGAAACCTATAGTAATAGCCATAGACGGATTGTCTGCAAGCGGCAAAGGCACTCTTGCAAAGCGCATGGCAGAGTATTTTGATTTTGCATATCTGGATACCGGAATATTGTACAGAGCAGTCGGGCTTAAGGTTCTGGAAGCCGGCAAAACGGAACTGGCAGTGCAAATCGCAAAAGAACTGGACCTTTCAACGATTTCGGAGCTGTCCGGAAATGCAGAGCTGCGGTCTGAAAAAGTTGCTGTAGAGGCATCTAAGGTTGCGGCTATGGGGGAGGTGCGGCAGGCTCTTTTGCAGTTTCAAAAAGATTTTTGCGCAGCACCTCCGAACGGCAAAAAAGGAGCTGTTCTGGACGGACGGGATATTGGAAGCGTAATAGCTCCAGATGCCGATGTGAAATTGTTTATAACAGCATCGCTGGAAGCAAGAGCATTGCGCAGATACAAAGAATTATTTCCTCACGCACCATATCAAGATATTGAATATCAACACATTTTTGCAGATATGAAAGCCAGAGACGAAAGAGATTCTCAGAGAACAGCAGCTCCTGTCAAAATCCCGGAAGATGCTCTTTTTATAGATACCTCTGATATGGGGATTGAGGAAGTTGTAAAAAAAGCCATAGAGTTTGCCGAGACAAAATTAAAGCTAAAATAAACAAAGGAGAAAAGACATGAAAAAAGTAATGTTGGTGTTAGTTGTAGGACTATTATTAAGTGCCTGCTCTAGTGCTAGGATAGATAGTACTGCTAACATGTGCTATAAAACTATTACTACTTGTGCAGGGGCTCCTATAAATTATGGTGCTGATGGATGCATGGGAATAAGAAATCCTTATGCTGCAGCAGTTGTTCTAAATTATACTATGGCTGGCGGAGGCGGAGGCGGAACTCCAACAGGGCAAGGAGGAGGAGGAGGAAGCACTGCATTGTTCACCAATGATAGTATTGCCGATATTAGAATAGCCAGAGGAGGCAATATCGCTAGTGATGCTCAAACTGTTACCGGAACACTTACTTTTAATGCGGGCACCACATTATACGCCTTTGTAGGCGGAGGAGGCGGATATGACTGGTCAGCAGGAGGGGCTGGTTGGTTCGGTGGCAATTCTGGACACAGGGGGGGGGGCAGGAGGTTATAATGCTGCTGAGAGTGTTCAGGCAATCGGCTATGGATCCCGATTTAGAGGCGGGCATAATGGAACTAATTCGTACGGTGGAAGCGGATTGTTGGGAGGAGCCGGAAAGTCGACCGGAGATGGGGCAGGATATAATGGCGGAGGAGGATTCGGCAGTGGGGGAGGCTCAAACGGAGAAGCAGGAGGCTCAAACGGAGGGAATGGGTTGGGTGCCAGCGGAGGTCTTGGAGCAAACAACTGGTCAGCCGCAACATCATGGCCCAACGGTCCCGGCAAACATAATGGAACAGGAAACGGCGGTTTGATAATATTAAGATACGTCAGCCCGACAGGTGCTTGCTCGTTATATTAAATATTCCACCTTCTTGCTGGAAGAGGAATACGTAGGCAACTCCTAACTCCTAATTAAAATAAAGCTTGGATTCCCATAAACTATATGCTATCACCGCCCCTGTGTTTGACGCTGTTGTCAAACCAAGACTAAGACGTTTACCAAGCCGCAGCGCCCTGCTTTCAGCCTTGCCTGCTTAATATAAAAATGTCTTGTCCTACTTTAACCTCAAGAGAAAGCGAACAGGCGGCTGTATGCAGCTATGACCTGTCATAGAAAGAGAACAATAAAATGGCTAAAAAAATTCCCCTGAAAACAAAAGATAATTCTAAAGATATTAAGAACAAAAGCGCATTCGCAGAAATGCTGGATCAGGCTTTCAACAAAGAAGGAAGTCTCGAGGGCAATGTCGTAAAAGGTCTTATAGTAGGCATTGACAAAGAACACGTTATTATTGATGTAGGTCTCAAGTCCGAAGGACGCATTCCATTACGCGAATTTTCCGTAGGCGGACAGCCTGCCGAACTAAAGGTAGGAGATACTGTTGACGTATTCCTCGATAGAATGGAAGGCCGTGACGGCGAGGCTGTTCTTTCCAGAGAAAAAGCAAAACGCGAAGAAAGCTGGGTCGTTCTGCAAAAGGCATTGGAAAAACAAGAACAAGTTGCGGGTATTATTTTCGGCAAAGTCAAAGGCGGCTTTGTTGTTGATTTGGACGGAGCCACTGCATTCCTGCCGGGCTCTCAGGTTGACATCAGACCGGTAAGAGACGTAACGCCGCTAATGGGAACGGCACAGCCCTTCCAGATTCTGAAAATGGATAGAATCCGTGGAAACATAGTTGTTTCGCGCAGAGCTGTTCTGGAAGAAAGCCGCGCTGAAGCCAGAACTGAACTGGTATCCAACCTCAAAGAAGGTCAGATACTGCAAGGTATTGTGAAAAACATCACTGATTACGGAGCGTTCGTGGATCTGGGCGGAGTAGACGGACTGCTGCACGTTACGGATATTGCATGGAAGCGCATCAACCACCCTTCCGAAATGCTTCAAATCGGACAGCCTATAAACGTTCAGGTTATCAAGTTCAACTCTGACAATCAGCGCATCAGTCTCGGCATGAAACAGCTCGAAGATGATCCGTGGAAGAACATAGAAGAAAGATTCCCTGCCGGTTCTAAGGCTAAAGGAAGAGTGACCAATATAACTGACTACGGAGCTTTCGTAGAGCTGGAAGCCGGCATAGAAGGACTCGTGCACGTGTCCGAGATGCTGTGGACGAAGAAGAATCTGCCGCCTAATAAGATAGTCTCTCAGAGCCAAGAGGTCGAGGTTACTGTGTTGGAGATTGACGCTTCCAAGAGGAGAATCAGCCTCGGCATTAAGCAGTGCTTAGAGAATCCGTGGGCTAAGTTCAAAGAAACTCACAATGCCGGCGAAGTGCTTCAAGGCGAGATTCGCAATATTGCGGAGTTCGGTTTGTTTGTTGCGTTGTCTGAAGAGATAGACGGAATGCTGCATATGTCTGACTTGTCGTGGGAAGAGCCCGGCGAAGAAGCTATCAAGAAATATCAGAAAGGTCAGGTTGTCGAGTTCAAAATACTTGATATTGACAGCGAAAAAGAGCGCATAAGCCTTGGCATGAAGCAGCTCACCGAAGATCCTTACGAGAGCATACAGGTTAACTTCAAGAAAGGCGATGTTGTAACTTGCACTATCAGTGCGATTAAAGACAACGGCATAGAAGTTGATTTGGGCGATGCTTCCGGCGGCTGGAATGGGTTTATCAAGAAAGCTGATTTGGCGCGCGACAGATCTGAGCAGCGCACTGACCGTTTTGCAGTAGGCGAAAAGGTAGATGCGAAGGTCTTGAACTTGGAAAAGGCTTCGCGCAAAGTGAACTTGTCTATCAAGGCGAGAGAAGTTGATGAAGACAAGAAAGCTATGGTCGAGTACGGATCTTCTGATTCCGGAGCGAGCTTAGGAGATATTCTCGGCGCAGCTATCAAAAAGACTCAAAAGAAGGAAGAGTAGGAAAAGAGTTGAGAGCGAAGCCCCGCCGTAGCTTTAGCGTAGGAGGGTGGAGTTGAGACATATTCTTAACTCCACCCTCCAAACTCAACACTTTATTTCGCAGCATCCGCCGCAACAGACATCTTTACTATCTTCGTAGGATTTTTGACTGTTCCGTTATTTGCTGCAGAGCCTGCTTTGATTTTGTCAACGAACTCCATGCCGGAAACAACTTCACCCCACACAGTATACTGACCGTCAAGATACGAAGCCGGCTCAAAACAGATGAAAAACTGAGAGTCTGCACTGTTTGGATCGTTCGCTCTCGCCATAGAGACCGTGCCTCTTACGTGCTTTTCCTTCGAGAACTCTGCCTTAAGTTTTTTGCCGGAACCGCCCATGCCGGTACCGGACGGATCCCCTGTTTGCGCCATAAAACCGGGTAAGACTCTGTGAAATACAACGCCGTCATAAAAGCCTTGCCGCGTAAGTTCCTTTATTCTGGCAACGTGATTGGGAGCCAAATCCGGACGCAGTCTGATAACTACTCTTCCGTCCGGCAAATCCAAGTACAGAGTATTTTCCAGCTCCGTGTTGGCAGTGTTTGCTGCATTTGTTTCGTTTGTTTGTGTCATTACAAAAGCTCCTAAGAAAAGTATTGCGGAAAAAACACAATGGTTATTAGTTTTTTCATTTTATGTGTACCCTCGTTATTGGAATTGTTTCTGCCCTATTCTGATTTGGCGGGCTTTAGCCAGTATGGCGTTTTCTATTGCCTCTGCTGTAGCCTCGGAAACCGCAGCATCTTGCCAGATACCTTTGCTATCCTTGATCTGACGGAATACCGATACTTTTACGCCGGCGGCAGTAAGCTCTCTGTCTCTGATATGCACATTGAGCTTAGTTCTTTCATTAGGAGCATCGGGCGCCGAGTACCAATCGGTAAGAATCAATCCTCCGAAAGGATCAGCCGAGCTTATCGGCAGGAAAGCTATAGTATCCAAAGAGGCACGCCAGAGAAAAGCGTTCACACCTATACCATAGTCGCTGGCTTTTTTCTTGTCTTTGCCGCCGATGATGTCCCAGCCGCCTTCTTCACTCAGAAGGCTTCCGTATTTGTACATTTCGTCTCTGGTCGTGTTTTTGTATGTAGGATCGGAAGAGAGCCCTTCGCAGGCGACAAGCAGCAAGCAAGGGATAATTAATAGCAAATTGCGATATTTCATAGTACCTCGTACTGATTCTTTAAAAAGGAAACCCCAGAATATAATTTCTTAACCATCTCTGCAAGTATAAATTAGATACCAGAATTCTGGCCTCTGGTATCTGGCATCTAACCCTGTCACCCAAAAGCAACTTTTGATTCCAACCGTTGCGGCTTTAAAATTCTCTCTTGATTAATTATGGTCAATTTTGCACATATATGCCTGTACGGTGTGTACAGTCGTATTCATACCATTATGGGGAAAATTTTATGAAAAAATTTCTTTTAGCAACAACGGCTCTTGTTGGTTTTACTTTTTCATGCGAAGCTTTTGCTGCAGAATCTCTTCTTAAGGTTACTCTTGGCGGCAGCGTCGAGGTAGTCGGCGGCACTTATAAACAAAAACTAAACGATGACAGCAATACGGACTATGATTTTGCCTCTTTTTATACCCTCGACGTGAAGGCTGCCGGCAAAGCCGGTGGTTTTGATTGCGGTGCTGATTTCAGGTTTTCCAATACGGCTTCTTTCCCTAAATTCACGCCGAAAGACTCAAGTATTACTCTGTCTCACGGCTATATATATATGTCCGGCTCTTTCGGCAAAATTCAGATAGGCGATCAGCGGGGCACCACCAGTTTGGCAGTAACTACTCCCTCCGTCGGCATGGGCCAGACAGAAGGACGTATCATTGATTTCCTAAGCAGCGACACATTCAGCAAGGTTTTTGTCAAGAGCGTTGATAAAAAAAATGGTACCAGCATTACTTATTATACTCCGAAATTAGGGAATGAGAATCACAAGATTCAGGCAGGCCTCACTTATGAACCGAAGATGTTCAGCGGCGGTGCAGATATAATTTCTAAGAAAAACGCTTACAAAAGCGTGATTAAGGCGGCAGCTGCTTATGACGGCAGCATTGATTTTGTTAAGCTGAATGCTTCTGCTCACATAGTTAACGGAGGAGGAAGAGCTGCGGGTTACGGTCTCAAGTCTCCTGTCAGCCTGCATTCCGGATTTACCGCTTGGGGGTTGGGGGCTAATGCTTCTGCTTACGGCGTGAAGATTGGCATCAACTACGAGGATTTCGGCAAATTCTTAGCTCCGGACATCGCAAATACCAAAGGACAGTATCGTATTGGAACCGGCATTGCTTACGAACAGGATTGTTTCGGGGTGGCATTTAACTATATAACCGGTACGGCATATAATTTTGCGAAACTGCCTCCTGTTGATGCCAGCACTTTAACTCGCTTAAAAGGTTTTGATTCGTATGGAATCGGCGGAGTTTACAAATGGGCTCCGGGCTTGACTTCCAATGCGGATTTGGTGTTTTTCCAACAGCGCTTTACTGATGACATTTCTTCTTCAGCAAAGGGGAGCGGGTATGTGTTCCTGCTCTCACAGAAGCTGGCGTTTTAATTCCCAATTAAAAACTGGCACACTATTTGCTTGTATCTATCGTATGATAGATAGTGTTTCAAATACGCCGAGTGTCGGAATGCGGCCTCTGGAGCAGATCGAGAAAACCTCTTTTGCCTCAAAACCCAAGAGTGACGGGGCAACTGCGCCTATGGTAGATTTTACTTTTGATGACTTCATAGATATAATAAACCCTCTGCACCACATTCCCGTAGTTAATCTTGTATATAGAGATTTTGCCGAAGACAAGATTTCTCCGCATTCTCGAATCATAGGGGATATACTTTATGGAGCGGCTACCGGGGCTGTCTCCGTCATAATAGCAGCCGCCTGCGCTATTGGGGACGAGATTTTTGCTGCAAGCTCTGACAAAGGTCAGCGGCTGGGCGAATATGCTATAGCCTCTTTATTTGGCGATGAAGCGCAGGAGCACTCGGATATACAACAGACTCAGCGGCCGGAACCTGTTGTAAATCAAAGAAATGCTGCAAACAGCATAGGCGGGGTATCCAGAAAATATGCACGAAACATTGCCGCTGTTCCCGTGCAAAAAGTTGCTCTGGCAGACGTACCTAATAAAACAGAACCCAAGTTAGCCGATAATGTTATATTTGACAAAAACATGGATCCGAACACGCAAAAAGCTCTGGAGGCGCTGCTTATGGATCTGCACACAAGCAAAGCCATAAACCTGTATGCAAAGGCAGACAGCTACAATAAAAACGGTCTTGCTATAGACTTCGAAGAGTAATGTAGAATTTATCAACTTTACATTCTACATTCTACATTCTACATTCTACATTTTACACGAGGCTCTAAATGAATCTTTCCCTCAAAGAAATATCAGCCGTCCTGGACGGCAAATTAATAGGCGATGGCACTGTTTCTGTTACTAAAGTATCCAGTCCTTCTGACAACTTTGATGACTCCTCACTTGTAGTTGCTATGGATAAGAAATTTCTGCAAGCAGTCAAGGATTCCAGAAAAATACCTGTTGCCGCAGTTGTTTCCGGCAATGAAGAGGATTCTGATTTCATCGCCAACCGCATAATTGTGAAGCGTCCTAGGCTTGCTATGGCATTGTTAACTAAGCTGTTTTTTAAGCCGGTATCTGTCATAGACGGGATTCACAAAACTGCGGTTGTTGAAGAAGGCGCAAAGATTGGAGACAATCCTTCTATCGGAGCTTTGTGTTACATAGGGAAAAACACCTGTATAGGCGAAAATGCAGTGATTCACCCTCAGGTTTATATCGGCGAGGGCGCAGTCATAGGAGATAATGCGACTATATACTCGGGCGTAAGAATAGGCGCAGGCACTAAGATTGGCGGCAACGCTATTATTCATTTCAATGCTGCGATTGGAGCAGACGGGTTTAGCTTTGTAACGCCTATGGAAGGGAGCGTTGAGGCTGCGAAGAGTTCCGGAAGCACTAATGTTTCTGCCTTTAATAACAATATCATAAAGATATATTCTTTGGCTCCGGTCGTGATAGAAGATGATGTTGAGATTGGTCCCTGCACTAACATAGACATGGGCACTATATCTTCTACTAGGGTGGGAAAAGGCACCAAGATTTGCAGCAATGTACAGATAGGGCATAATGTTGCTGTCGGTGAGAACTGTATTTTGTGCGGCGGAGTCGGCATAGCCGGAAGCGCAAAAATCGGCAATAGGGTTGTCTTAGGAGGCGCAGTCGGCGTTGCGGATCACGTTATAATCGGAGACGATGCAATGGCAATGGCAATGAGCGGCATAGCCGGGAATATTGCGTCCAAGACTATAGTTTCAGGCGTGCCCGCCCTTCCCAGAGAAACAGCAAATAAAATAGTATTTGCAATGATGAGAATGCCTAAGACTATGGAAAAACTGCAAGAACTTTTCGCAAAAGCCGAGGATTTTGAAAAAATGCTCGAGAAAAATTAAACTGGACGAAAAATTAATAACATGGTAACTTCAGCTTTCTTTTATTGTTTTTAGAGTGTTATATAGGGAGAAATTATGACCCAGCTGGATGATGTCCTTGATATAGTTGCGAAAAAAGCTATGATAGACAGAAGCAAGCTCGTGCCTGAAGCCAAGATTGCGGATTTGAACATAAGCTCTCTGGATATGGTCGAGGTTATTTTTGCACTTGAAGATAAGTTCGGTATAGAGCTGCCTTTTAATGCTAACACCTCCGGGCAGGAGTTTCAAACAGTGGCGGATGTTATAAAAATGGTCGAAAATTCTTTGGCTAATAAAAAATAGGAGAACTGATATGGCTGATATTAATGAAGAAGACCTGAAGAAAAATGTTAAAGATAAAGACACATGGCTGCGGTTTGTATTTTTAATACTATTTGGAATAGCCTTGTACTTTATCATGATAGTGGTTTGTATCAGCTCTCTTGTGCAGTTTTTAGCTAAATTGTTCAGCGGTTCTGCCTTGTCCAGCCTTTCCGAATTCGGAGGCAATTTGGCAAAATATCAGGCGCAAGTTACATCATATCTGACGTTTGCATCTGATGACAAGCCGTTTCCTTTTGTACCCTTTCCATGCTGCGGAAATAAGTAATTTGTCCTTCCTGCGAAGGCGGGCGTAAGTCTTGCCGTAGCTTTAGCGAAGGCAGAAACAGGGCTTTATATATGCGTACTTTTTATATTACGACTCCAATATACTATGTGAATGATATACCGCATATCGGACATGCCTACACGTCCATAGCGTGCGATGTCATGGCTAGGTTCAAAAGGCTTTCTGGAGATAAGGTTTTTTTTCTGTCCGGGACGGACGAGCACGGGCTGAAAATAAAGAAGTCCGCAGAAAAAGCCGGCATGGAGCCCCTAGAGTTCACTAATCAGGTATCGCAGCGGTTCAGAGACTTGCTGACTGCCCTTAACTGTTCTAATGATGATTTTATAAGGACAACGGAAGTTCGGCACAAAAAAGCGTGTCAGGCTCTGTGGGATAAACTGGTTGCAAACGGAGATATTTATTTAGGCAAATATTCCGGGTGGTATGCTGTTCGGGACGAAGCGTATTATGCTGAAGACGAGCTTACGAAAACAGCCGGCAGCAAAATGATTGCACCTTCCGGCGCAGAGTGCGAATGGGTTGAAGAAGAGAGTTATTTTTTCAAACTCTCTGCTTGGGGTGACAGGCTTTTGGATTTTTACGAAAAGAATCCGGATTTTATTAAGCCGGTCACAAGACGGAATGAGATAGTACAATTTGTAAAATCCGGGCTGCACGATTTATCTGTTTCTAGGACTGCTATTTCTTGGGGCATACCTGTACCGAATGAAAGCCGCCATGTTATGTATGTTTGGCTTGATGCTTTGACTAATTACATATCTGCGCTTGGATATCCGGATATTGAATCTGAGAAGTTTAAGGATTTTTGGCCTTCTGCTGTTCATGTAATGGGAAAAGACATTATCCGTTTTCATGCAGTATACTGGCCTGCGTTTCTTATGGCTGCCGGAGTAGCTCCGCCTAAGAAAGTTTTTGCGCACGGCTGGTGGACTAATGAAGGACAGAAAATTTCCAAATCTCTCGGCAACGTCATTGATCCTTACGAGTTAATAGCCGATTACGGGCTGGATCAAATGCGCTATTTCCTGCTTCGTGAAGTGCCTTTCGGCAATGACGGAGATTTTTCTAAAGACTCTATGATTCGCCGCATGAACAGTGATTTGGCTAACGGCATAGGCAATTTGGCTCAGAGGACTCTTTCCTTGATTGCAAAAAATTGCGAGGGCAAGGTTCCTGCGCACTCTGATTTTTCTGAACAGGACAATAAGCTGCTTCATGCTGCATATGCTTTGCCTGCAATGTTTTCTGAACACATGAATTCTTTTGCATTCAACAAAGCTCTGGACTCAATATGGGAGCTTATAAGCGCAGCAGACAGATACATTGACTCAGAGGCTCCTTGGTCTTTGAAGAAAACGGATATAACCAGAATGCAGACAGTGCTCTTTGTTCTTGCGGAAGTTATACGCATTATATCGCTGCTGCTTCAGCCGTTTATGCCAACGTCAGCCGATGCGCTTTTGAATCAGCTCTCAGTGCCTTCTGATAAAAGGTCTTTAGAACATGCTTCTGGCAAGCACGTTCTTACGGCTGGTACGCCATTACCCGCGCCCACCGGAGTATTTCCTAGATTTAATCCTCCGAAATAAATTCTTCCAGCCACGCTTTGGTCTCTTCATCAAGATACGCGGAGAGCTCCTGATATATTTTCAAGTGATATAATTTTATCCACTCAATTTCTTCCAGCGTCAGCAACGAATAATCAAAAAGCCTTTTGTCAAACGGCACTAAAGACACAACTTCAAATTTCAGCATATTCTGAGAAGCAAACTTCTGCTCTCTGACAAGCATCATGTTTTCTAATCTTATGCCGTATGCCCCCTCTTTGTAAAATCCGGGCTCATTAGTAATCAGCATGCCCTCTTTCAAAGGCTCTTTGCTGTTCTTAGAGAATCCGTACTTGCCTTCGTGCACGCAAAGAAAGCTGCCGAGGCCGTGTCCGGTGCCGTGTCCGTAATCTTCGCCGATCTGCCATAAAGGCTGTCTTGCAAAAACTTCCAGTTCTGATCCTCTGGTACCGGAAGGAAACTTCATAGACGCTAACGCTATGTGTCCTTTAAGCACTCTTGTGTATCTGTCTTTCATCTCTTCCAGAAGCTCTACGGAAACCTCTCTTTCATCACTCCATAACGCAGTTGTTCTGGTTATATCCGTAGTCCCTCCGAAATACTGTGCTCCGCTGTCAATAAGATACATCTCGCCCTTGTTCAAAAACTTAGTCTCATGATTTTTCGCAGCATCATAATGTGCTATCGCAGCATTAGCCCCTGCTCCTGAAATAGGCTCAAAGCTGGGATTTCTATAAATATATCCCGTTGTTCCCGCTTCTGCCCTGAACATATCCAATGCTTTCTGGGCATCTGTTTCGGAAACCTTTTGTCCGTCCTGCACTACTGTATTGTCCAGCCAAGCTAAAAATTTTACTATAGCTATGCTGTCTTTCTTCGCAATGTTTGCTGCGTGTTCCTGCTCTGTGTGATTCTTAGCAGCCATAAACGCCCCGCAAACATCATCACCTAGAACCGCTTTAAGCCCCAGCGATTTCAGCATCTCGGACACGGCATATACGGTCTTGCTTCCGTCCGTAAGTATAATCTCTTTAGGATTGGTTTTTTCATTCAGAACATTTATAAATTCCTGCTTGAATTTCTCGAAAGAGTTTATGCCGAAATGAACAAAAACCTTATCTCCTAAATGTTTCAGAAACTGCTCTATAGCACTGCTGTTCTTAGAGCTTATAAAAAAGCCTTTCATGCTCTCCAGCCACTTGTGGAACTTCGATCCTATATCCGCATCTCTTATGCCTTCTTTCTTGTCCAGCTCTCTGGCTTCCTTGTTTACAATCGAGGCTCCTGCTTCCGGAACAATCTCTATCTGTTCCTCTGTGCAGCCCAAAAACCAGTCTGCGCTTCCGTCCTGCCATAAAACAGCCCTGCTTAAAGGGACAGGCGTATACGGTATATCGCTTCCCCTCACATTCATAAGCCACGCAACAGATACGGGATCGGATATTATCGCAGCAGCCGCTTTTTGCTCTTGCAGCTTTTTCGCTATACGCGCCCTTTTCACAGCACAAGACATTCCGGAAAAAATCTCTCCGTACGGATACACGTTATTAAAAGTCCTGTGTTTCTGATCTTCCCAAATATCATCGATTATCATCTCCGGCACTGCTGCGAGCTCTATAGCCGTTTCATCGGTCTTCTTTAACGCCTCTTCCAGTTTTCTCTTTCCCAGTACGGAAATCAACATTGGATTGTATCCGACTCTGTAGCTTTCGCCGTCTTCCTTGTGCTTGCTTTCTGAAAATATTTTTCCCAGCCACTCTGCCGGAGCAGTTTTCGCCGTATCAAGTATCTCTAATTTTTTACTGGAAAAGTTATCAACAGTCTGATTCTTAGCCTGCAGCAAATACCGGCTGTCTGTGAACAAAGCCGCCTTGTCCTTTGTCAGCACCATTATACCAAACGACCCTGTAAATCCGGATAGAAAACAAATGCGCTCGTCTGAAGACTGAACGTATTCATTCAAGTATTCATCGGTTCTGTGCACTATGAAAGCGTCTAAATCTTTTGCCTTTAGCTGCTCTCTTAATAGGTGAAATCGGGTTTTGTATGGATCTTTCATGGGAATTTAGAATGGAATGTAGAATTTAAAATGTAGAATGTAGAATTATAAACAAGATTTTTATAAATGCTATAAATTTTTTTAAAACTCTTAACTCCACTCTCAACTCTCCACTCTCAACCCTATTTATAAGGGTTCTCGTTTTTCTTCAGAAGAATCCTCACCGGCACGCCGTCAATATCAAATTTACTGCGCAGTCCTCTGGTCAGAAATCTGATATAACTCTCCGGCAAATCCTCCGGCTTGTTAGCCCATATGGCAAACGTAGGAGGCCTGCTCTTAAGCTGAGTCATATAGCGCAGTTTAATTCTCCGCCCCTTCACAATAGGAGGAGGATTAGTCTCTGTCATAGCCTCGAGCCACTTGTTGAGTTTGCCTGTAGAAACTCTTACATTCCACTTTACAAAGCAGCTCATTGCGGCTTCCATGAGTTTTCCGATTCCGGCTCCGGACTTTGCAGATATAGGTATCAGAGCAACTCCTCCGGCTTGGGCTAAATTAGTCCTTACCTCGTGCTGAATATCGTCAAGAGTCTTGTCTTTGTTCTTTATTAAATCCCATTTGTTTAGTGCTGCGACCAGCACCCTGCCTTCCGAGACAACATGCCGCGCCAATGTTAAATCCTGTTTATCAAGAGGGCTTTCCGCATCAAGTACTAATACAACAACATGCGCCAGCCTCACAGCCCTCATAGTCTCATGCACCATCATTTTCTCTAAATCGTTTTTAACTCGCGACCTTCTGCGAACTCCGGCAGTATCCACAAGCCTTATAGGAGTGCCTTTATATTCCCACGCAATAGGAACGGAATCCCTTGTCAGCCCCGGCTCTTCTCCGGTTAGCTGCCTCTCCTGCCCTAACAGCTTATTTACCAGCGTGGATTTCCCTGCATTAGGTCTTCCTATAATCGCCATAATGAGATTTTTGTCTTTCTGAATATTCCGTATCTCATTATCACATTCTGTCTCTTCTTCTTTTTTTGAAACTTCTGCCTTCTCTTCAAAACGTATCTCCGAAAGTTTCTCAAACAGACCTATCATTCCTTCGCCGTGACTGGCGGATACTGGCAGCGGCTCGCCGAATCCCAGTTGCAATGCCTCGTCATAATGCTCCGGCAGATGAGTTCCTTCGCACTTGTTAGCTATTAATACTATAGGTAGTCCTGTTTTTCTCAGCTCTTTGGCTATATCTATGTCCTGCTGAGTAAGCGGGCTCCTTGCATCTACAACAAACAGCACGGCATCTGCGCTCTCTAACGCCTGCTTGGTCTTTGATAATACTCTTGAAGATATGCTGTTCTTATCGGAAGAAAACTCCAGCCCCGCAGTATCTATGACACGCAGACTCAGATTAAAAAGCATTCCTTCCGCTTCTTTGTAATCTCTGGTGACTCCGGGCGCATCGTCCACTAAGGCAACCTTCTTGCCTATCAGCCTGTTGAACAGCGTAGACTTCCCTACATTAGGTTTTCCGGCTATAGCTACAGTCAGAGTCATCTTTTATTCCTTTTAAACGCACACATATAAAGTCTGTTGTACAGATTGTGCTTTAAAATACAATAAAAAAGCAAAGCCTCGGGGAAGGAATATGCTTACAACCCTTCCGCCAATTCCTAATTTGCCTGAACAATCTTCGGCAGCATGTAATAGAACAAAGCGCAGAAGCTGGAGAAGGTGAGCAGAAGATAGGTGATCTGTGCGCCGAGAAAACGAATAGCATCTGCGCCGGTCATGAAATTGCTTCCGAAAGCGTGCATAAGTCTGGCAATTATCAAAGTAATGCCCATTACATGAATTATGTAGGGAGGAGCACCGTTTGCCTCGATAGAAATCATCAAAAGGAAAATAATAGGCACATAGTCCGTGAAGCTGTGCAGGAGTCCCTCTGCACGTTTGAATACTACTTGATCTTTTTTATTGTCAGTACCGATAGAACGCACCCAGCACTTAGTCATATTGAAAGACAGTACCAAAAGCAAAAGACCAGCGATACCTATATAGAGTAAAGACACATAAACGGGCATATTTGCCTCCTGATAAAAAATTTCTCCCAACTCCCCAGAGCGTATTTAAATATGGTAAAAAGATGCTTAACAAGAATATGGTGAAAAGTTATAAAATATAAGAAAAATAAACAGAGTATTAACTTTTATTAGAGAAAAATGAGAAACCGATATTGTTTTTAAATAACTCTGGGGATTCTCCTGTGCCTACTGCAAAACATAAGCATATAGTTTCTGAACGTAAGGTATTACTGCTTTTTAGTGCTATGGCATTATGTGTCTCGGCGTTTTCATCGGCTTCTCCGGCTTACGCCCAAGAGATAGTCGATTCGATTCCGATGGCAACAACGGGTACGGAAAATTCACTTAACGGAATAGCAATACCTTCTCTGCCGACAGCGGATATTTCTACTGATGCCAGCCGTTTGATTTTCGAGGCGCAGCAAAGCGCATTACAGGCTCAGGAAGCGGCATTACGAGAGACCGTGCGCATGGAACAAGAGCATAATAAAGAATCCTTCAACAGGGCTGCGTTTAGTTTTATGCCGTTGTCTAATGAACAAATACGCGCATTCATGAAGAAGTACGAGGCAAACCAGAAAGCCACTCAGCCGCCTTCTACCGGAAATCCCAAAGGACAGACGAAAATTCAGACTATTTCTTTGGATCCCGGCATAGATCCTCCTGTTGTAGAGCTTAATCCCGGCTTCATAACTACGATTACTCTGGTTGATGTTACGGGTCAGCCTTGGCCTGTGCTTGACGTAGGAGTCGGAGGAAACTTTGAAGTTTCTCCTACAAGGTCCGGCTCTCATGTGATACGAATCATGCCTCTCACCAGAGTAGCGACCGGAGTATTGTCTATCATGCTCAAAGAGCTGCCTACGCCGGTAATCATGAAGCTTACTTCCGGAGGACCTAGGGTTGATTTACGCTATGATGCCAGAATCGCCAAGTTCGGTCCCGGGGCAAGACCTCAGATAATCAACCGCCCGCGTCTTCAGGCCGGAGATGAGATTTTATCTATGATACTGGAAAATGTGCCTCCCCGTGAAGCAGTGAGAATGAATGTAGGAGGTCTTGATAACAGAACAAAAGCTTGGATGCTGAACAGAAAAGTTTATGTAAGAACGCCGCACTCTTTATTATCTCCGGCGTGGAATTCAAGCGTAACATCTGCTGACGGCACTACGGTTTATGAGATTGGGTCGGCTCCTGTCCTTTTGATGTCTGATAATGGAGCCATAGTCCGTGCTACAATTTCCGCGAGGGCAGATAACGATGAATAACAACACAGAAGATGAAGACAACAACGAATTTCTGGAAGAGGAATTCAATACTGAAGACTTCTCTAATGACGGCTCTGATAATATGAATTCGGATGACGAGCCGAGAGATGAAATTACACAAAAGAACACTAATCCGTTAGTGAAGTTTTTGATATTGGTTATAGCTGTTTTTGCAGTTATAGCAGCGGCCGTGAAGTTTTTCAGCAGCGAAGATAAGACTAAACTGATAACTAAAATGACTCCGCCGCCCGCATTGAACGAGGCACCCGGAGGAGCGGCTTCTCCGTATCACCAACAGCAAACGAAAATGGCTGACGAGCAGAGAGTGCAGGACGCCATTCAGTACGGACAAAGCGCAATGCCTACTCCTATAGGCAATCCGGCAGATAAGTCTGATTTCGGAGGCTTTGCCAGAAAAGAGGATCCGTTAAGAGAACTAAGAGCGGAGCAGGAGCTGTTAAGAAGACAGATTCAGCAGGTACAGCAAAGACCTGCTGCGCCTTTTGATGCGTCTTTGGCAAGGATAATGCAGAGATATATGGAAGGACTCATTACAAGCTGGGCGCCAAGCAGAATGGCTGTAATACCGGGATTCGGAGATGAACCTGCTGCCGGAGGCGGTCAATACGGAGCCGGAGGCGGTTATCCGGGGTATGGAGCCAGAACCAATGATAATGTGCTGGTAAGAGTCGGAACAGTGAGCTACGCACAATTATTGACTGAAGCCAATTCTGATGTACCCGGACCTATACTGGCGCAGATAGTTTCCGGACCTTTGGCAGGATCAAGAGCCATTGGGTCTTTCCAAGTAGCTTATGGATACGATCGTTATTTGGTGATGCGTTTCACGGTAGCGGCAAAAGACAAGAAGGAGTATCAGATAAATGCTATCGCCTTAGACCCAGATAACACTCTGGCAGGCATGGCAACGGAAGTGGACGAGAGATATTTCACAAGAGTAGTTCTGCCGGCAGCAGCAAGTTTCTTGTCAACTTTCGGAAATGCTTTAGGCAGTACGGATACGAATGTAGCAATGAACGGCGGAGCTACAGTGATAACGTCCTCCAAACAGGGCTTCAAGGAAGGACTGTATTCCGGACTCGGAGGAGCGTTTGATACTGTAGGAACGTTTTTTCAGGATCAGGCTAACCGCACCAGACCGCTGGTTAGAGTAGCGGCCGGCACGCCTATGGGGTTGTTCTTCGTATCCTCGGTCATGGAGTCCGGAGCACCGGCAGCAGGAGCAATGCCAATGCCCGGTGCCGGAATGCCGGGGCAGCAGGGTATGGCAGGGCAACAGCAGCAGCAAGGACCATACAATCCGCGTCAGCCTTCTTATGCGCCGGTTTACGGCAGCCCTCAGGCTAATGTGGGAAGTTTTCCCAACAACCACCAAGTAGATCAAGGCGTCTATAACAGCGGAAACATGACTATCTATGGAAATAGATAAGTGTGGAGTTAAGAATATACACCAATTCCACACTCCAAACTCCACACTCCTTAAAAAGAAGTTGTGTCTTTGGTTAACTTAGTATACGCTGTACAGTGGATCGATTTACCATATTTGCTGTTAGGAGCTTTCGTATGACTGATGAACAAGAAACCCGCTTGGACGAAAATATTTCTGAAGAAGAGACCCTTAATTTTCAGCAAGATTCTGATATGAGGCCGCCAGAACAAGATTCTGATATAAGGCATCAGGAAGAGGTTGAGCTTCCTTTCGTCGAGTACGATCTTAACGAAGAGCCACCTGAAATGGAAGTCCAGCAACAGCCTGCTGCTACTCCCGGAAGACAGAGATCTCCTGCGCTGCCGATAACGGCAGCAGCTATAGCTGTTATAATTTTGGGTTCCGTGGCGTGGGTCAAATTTTCCGGGAACGAGATGGTATCTAAGGATTTGAGCGGAATAAGCGCACCTATGCCTGACATAACGCTGCCGGCATCAGAGATTAGAGAGAAGGAAGTGCTGGCTGTAGCCTCGCCGGATAATGGTAATGTTGCGGTGTATACTGCGGATATGGCGGAGCTTGCTCTCCCTGTTGCAGAGATAAAGGATATAAGAGAAGCCCCGGCTGCGCCTGCTGCGGTTATTGCAGAGGCTATGCCGACTAATGTAATTCCTATTCCTGAGAAGGCTGAAGCACTGGTTGCATTACCTGCTGAAAGTACGGAAACGTCTGTAAAAGAAGCCTCTTCAATTATAAAAGATGAGGTTGTTCCCGCAGAGACGGCTCCTGCTGTTGCTGCGGATGTTGATATGCTTAAAGCCAAAGTATCCTCTTTGGAAGAGAAGATAGCGGCATTGGAAAGCAGGATTGCTTTGTTGACTGCTCCTCCTAAGACGGCTGCGGCAACTGCACCGAAGGCAGCAGCAGCCCCTGCAAAGCCTGCGCCGAAGCCTCAGACTGTTGCGGCCTCCAAACCCGCCAACGCAGTTAACGCTGTCAATATAACTGATGACAGCAGGCCGGCTCAAAGACTTGAGCTTCCTAAAAAAGCCCAGACTGCGCCTCAGCTTAGAGCACCTACGCTGGACAGGGCTAAGCCTTCCAATCTTAGGGTTGTCAGCAATTATGTAATAAGAGCAGCAAAACCCGGTCAGGCATGGATAGCTAAAAGCGCATCCGCCACTGATTTGCGTGAGGTTCATGTAGGGGATACTGTCCCCGGACTCGGCAGGATTCAGTCTATATTCTTGGATAGTAACGGCTGGTCTATTGTCGGCACGGAAGCAGTATTAAGGTAAATATTCCCCTTCCCTTTCTAAGGGAAGGGGTGGCACGCCGTAGGCGTGACGGGGTAGTGGTTTAGCTGCTGCACTCACTGGCAGAGATGTTTTTACTTGAAATAAAGTCTGAAAAGGCTATTGTTTTCTTTTGGTTGCTTACTATGTTTGTAGTATACATAAGAAACTAACGCTCCATTTATAAAGAATCTCTCCATGTTTTATTCCCTATTCCGCAAAATTTTCGGTTCCCGCAATGAACGGGTCCTTGCCGCACAAAATCCTGTTGTAGCCAAAATAAACTCTCTGGAGCCTGTTATTAAAGGATTGTCTGACAAAGAGTTGCGCGCAAAAACAGACGAGTTCCGCACTAGGATTAACAACGGAGAGACTCTTGACAGTCTCCTGCCCGAGGCTTTCGCAGTCGCAAGAGAAGCCGCAGTCCGCGTTCTGGGTCAACGTCCGTTCGATGTTCAGCTTCGGGGCGGTATAGTTCTGCATCAAGGCAAAATAGCGGAAATGAGAACCGGAGAAGGAAAAACTCTTGTTGCCGTGCTGCCCAGCTACCTTAATGCTCTCAGCGGAAAAGGCGTGCATATTGTTACGGTCAACGATTATCTTGCAAAACGCGACAGCAATTGGATGGGGAAGATTCATAATTTCTTAGGATTAAGCGTTGGCTGCATAATCCATGACTTGACGGACGAAGAACGTCAGGAAGCATACAACTGCGATATTACTTACGGAACTAATAACGAGTTCGGCTTTGACTACCTTCGCGACAACATGAAATTCTCAAAGGGCGAGCTGGTACAGAGAGCATTCAATTTTGCAATAGTAGACGAAGTGGACAGCATTTTGATAGACGAGGCCAGAACGCCTCTTATTATTTCCGGACCTGCCGAAGACTCTTCGGAATTATATAAAAAGGTCGATTCCTTGATACCGCAATTGGAAGAGAAAGATTATGAAAAGGACGAGAAAGCAAAAACAGTAACGTTTACCGAAGCTGGCAATATAAAAATGGAGGAGCTGCTGACAAGAGCGGGCTTGCTGGAATTAGGAGGCTTGTATGATCCTATGAACGTAACAATAGTGCATCATGCAATACAGGCATTGAAAGCGCACAAGCTATTTACGCGGGACGTGGATTACATAGTCAAAGACGACAAGGTAATCATCATAGACGAGTTTACAGGACGCATGATGGAAGGAAGAAGATATTCCGAAGGACTGCATCAGGCATTGGAAGCAAAGGAAAGAGCAACAATACAAAGAGAAAATCAGACGTTAGCAAGCGTAACGTTTCAGAATTATTTCAGACTGTACCCGAAACTTGCCGGCATGACCGGAACAGCATTAACAGAAGCGGCAGAGTTCGCAGAAATATATAATTTGGACGTCATAGACATGCCGACAAATCTGCCTGTTAAGCGCGATGATATGGACGATGCGGTGTACGGAACAATGGCGGAAAAAAATGCTGCAATAATAAAACTTATAGAAGAATGCCGCGGGAAAAAACAGCCGGTACTCGTAGGCACAGTGTCTATAGAGAAATCCGAGGCATTGTCAAAAGAGCTGAAGAAAAAGAAAATACCGCACAATGTGTTGAATGCGCGGTTTCACGATCAGGAAGCCTCGATAATAGCGCAGGCTGGAAAGCCGGGTTCTGTGACGATTGCAACAAACATGGCGGGAAGAGGAACGGACATTCAGCTTGGCGGCAACCTTGACTACGTGATAGCCGAGTTCAAAGAGAGAGGAGAGCTGCCTTTTGACAAGGCGGATTATACGGAACAGAACAAGAATAAAATAGAGCGGCTGGCAAAAGAAATAGAAGAAGCAAGAGAAGTTGTGAAGCAGGCAGGAGGCTTATGTGTTATAGGCACGGAAAGACACGAGTCCCGTCGCATAGACAATCAGCTTAGAGGAAGATCCGGAAGACAGGGAGATCCTGGAATGTCCATATTCTTTTTGTCGCTGGAAGATGATTTGATGAGGATTTTCGGAGCTCACAATCAGACGCAGAGTATTTTGTCTAAGCTGGGCTTGAGAGACGGAGAGAAAATAACACACCCGTGGATTACATCTGCATTGGCAAAAGCGCAGCAAAAAATTGAAGCTAGGAATTTCGACATACGAAAGAATCTGCTGAAATTCGACAACGTAATGAACGATCAGAGAAAAGTGATATACGAACAGCGCAGAGAAATTATGGACGCAGCGGACGTTTCCGCGACTATACAGGATTTCCGCAGAGACGTTGTACATGATCTTGTGAGAATAGCTATTCCGCCTAACTCGTACATAGAGCAGTGGGACATAGAAGGGCTTAAAAAGAACGTTCAGGATATATTGGCGCTCAAATTGCCGATAGATGAGTGGGTGGATTCTGCGGACAACAGCTCGCACATAGAGCAAGAGCTGGAAGAAAAGATAAAGACAAAAGCTGATGAGATGATAAAGGCAAAGACATCGGTATTGGACGAAACAGCGTTTAAAAACGCCGAGAAATCCATATTGCTGAGTGTTCTGGATCAGACGTGGAAAGAGCATTTGCTGTCGCTGGATCAGTTGCGTCAGGGGATTCATCTTAGAGGCTATGGACAAAGAGATCCGCTGAACGAATACAGCCGCGAAGCATTTATGATGTTTCAGGGAATGCTGGAGACAATACGGATAGAAACAACGAAAGCACTGATGCATGCCGGAATGCGGCTTCCTTCGTTAGAAGATCTTATGGAGCAGCAAAGACAGGAGCTGGCGAGATCAAGAGCCATACATAACAACGAAGAGTTCCTCTCTGAAGGAGCGAACAATGTTAGAAGACGTCCCGAACCTGCCGTTTCGGTACAGATGTCTCGCAACGCCCCCTGCCCCTGCGGCAGCGGCAAAAAGTACAAGCACTGCCACGGGAAGGTGTAATGTGAAATTTGAAATGTGGAATTAGGAGCTAATTTCAAATTTCACATTATCACAGTTTCCTGTTCTGACACTCAATAAGTAAATCCCGTGCTATCGGCGCGGAAAGAGCACCGCTGCCTCCGTGTTCTATCACAACAGCAGCAGCATATTTCGGCTTTTTATACGGCGCATACGCAACAAATAAAGAGTGATCTCTTTCCCTCCACTCTAAATCCTCATTTTTCATAACGCCTCGTTTCCGCTCTGCTTCCGATATGCGCCGCACCTGCGCGGTTCCGGTCTTTCCGGCCATTTCTTTATCTTCTTCCAGTATCCGCGCTCCAAACCCCGTAGAGCCCGGCATATTAACTGCACTGAACATTCCGTACTGTACTATTTCCAGATGTTCCTTGTTTATCCCGATGTCCTGCCACCTCTTGTGAAACGGCTCTTCTAATTCTTGCTCCGAACACTTTGTCATACGGGGCTTTACTGCGAATCCTCCGTTAGCAATGCGCGCAGTCATCACTGCAAGCTGTAAGGGAGTCGTCAAAATAAATCCGTGCCCGATAGACGTAATAAGGGTTTCCCCCTGCTGCCATCTTTCTTTCTTTACAGTCTGTTTCCATATTCTCCCGGGCACTACGCCCGTTCTTTCGTTCGGCAAATCTATTCCTGTAATATCCCCCAGCCCAAAACGCAGCGCCATTGCCTGCAGTTTGTCTATTCCCATTCTTCTGCTGGCTTCATAAAAATACGGATCGCAAGAGTGCGCCATTGCCTCTATCAAATTCAGTCTGCCATGCCCGTCCCTCTTCCAGCAATGAAATTTTCTCTCTCCAAACTCATAGCTGCCGGAACAATAAACTCTTTCTCCGTATTCCATGACTCTGGCCTCCAGTGCAGCAAGCGCAGTCATCATTTTAAACGTAGAGCCCGGCGCATACACTCCGCTTATAGCTCTGTTCATAAGAGGGGCTTTAGTGTCGTTGTTCAGAATATCCCAGTTCTTTTTGCTTATCCCGAAACTGAATAAATTAGGATCAAATGACGGACGAGACACCATCGCCAATATTTCTCCCGTATGAATATTCATCACTACCGCGGATGCCGCAATCGTATGAGATATTCTGGCTGCTGCAAGCTGCTGCAAATTTATATCCAGAGACAGCTGCACATCTTCTCCTGACACCGGCTCTCTTCTGGATAAAGCGCGCACTACGTTTCCTCTGGCATTCACTTCCATTTCCTTTGTTCCGGAAATCCCGCGCATCTTCATTTCATAGGCTTTCTCCATTCCTTTTTTTCCTATCAAAAATCCGGACGTTCTGAGAAGCCTCTTCTCTATATCGTTTTTTACCGTGTCCGTTTCCTCTTTCGCCACTGCTCCTACATACCCTAAAATATGCGCTGTTATCTCTCCGTATGGATATACTCTGACTTCTCCTGAATCAACATCTGCGCCTATAAGATCCGGCGATGACACCGCTATAGAATCCATTTGCTCTCGGCTTATGTTATCCTTCACTATAATAGAATTCAGATCGTTCTGAGTTCGCAAATCTCTTTCTATTCTCTTTCTGTCGGATTCCTCTATGGTCACAAACTTGGACAGCTTATCCAACAGCTCATCAACCTTCTTCACTTGAGACGGCAGTATTACTACTCTGAAAGTCTGATCATTGATTGCCAGAGGAACCCCGTATCTGTCCAGAATCCGCCCTCTTTTCGGCAGAATAATACGTACGCTGATTCTGTTATTCTCTGCGCGGCGGCGGTACATTCTCCCTTGCACTATCTGCAAATAGTACAGCCTTCCGGCTATCACGGAAAATAGCAATGCCTGAGCTCCTCCCAATAAAAGAGCTCTTCTGGTAAAAATCTTAGCTTTTTCGTTATCTTTAGACATATATCCTGTTATTCTTCATGCTTGAGAAAGTACCGCTGTATTTTGATGAAGAGATAACACGGTAAAGGAAATAATGCTACAGTAAACAGCGACTGCACAAAAGCATTTTCATAAGAATAGAACTGCACGTCTATGATGCACTGTATGAACCACTGAAAGAAAATAGCCGTAAAAGAGACAAGAGCAAAACTTAGCCACAAGACAAAAAAGGACTGTCCTCTGAGGAAAACAGAGAGTCTCAAAATAGCCTGATACGCTGCGGTCCATACTAGGGCAGTAATGCCCATAGTAGTTCCGGCAATAATATCTGTCAGAAGCCCTATAGCAAAAGCAGCCAATACCGGAAACAAATCCGGTCTGAACGATGCCCAATAGAACAGAGCGATAAAAGCGAAAGGAGGCATGACCATGCCGATATACGGCACAGACCAGATGCTTGCTCCTAGGAACGCCAGCAAAACAGCAGATAAAAAAGGTATGGCTGTTCTTATAGGATACCGCTGAAAATTCATTGTTTGATTCCCTATTTTGCCTATTCCCGCCTTCGCGGGAATGACAGCCGGAGGGACAGCAACCTTCTACCACTACCCTGCACCAACTCCACACTTATAACTCCTAATTCCTAGTCCCTAGTTCCTCATTTCTGAAGTTGACTAGTTTCACGATGTTGATTTTGTCGAGTTTAGTATACGGAACAACAGAGAGAGAACCGTCTGCGCCTTCTACAATCTGCCCTACCGGAATGTTAGGAGGGAAAATGCCTCCGTGTCCGGAAGTAACGACAGCATCGCCTTCCTGCACTAGGGCATCTTTTGCTAGGAAGAGCAATTTAGGCTCCATAGAATTGTCTCCGGCAAGAACGGCCCTGTCGCCGGATTTTGCGATCATGACCGGAATTCTGGAATTGGCATCTGTGATGAGCCAGACTCTGGAAGTCCAAACGCCGACTTCGACGACTCGCCCGACTAATCCCTCACCTGTAACTACCGCCATATCGGGAGCCGCGTTATTTTCAGCTCCTGCCGCAACAATGATGTTTCTTGATAACGCTGCGCCTGCATCGGCAATGACTCTGGCAGAGATGAATTCTGTCTTAGGTTCTGTTTGATAATTAAGAAGAGCTCTAAGCTCGGTATTTTCTTTCGCCAAAGAAACAGTGCTGTTTTTCCAAGCCAGCAGTTTTTTGTTTTCTTCTATGAGCAGCTGATTTTCAGAGTACAAATTGACCATCTCGTCGACCGAGGCAATGAGATTCTGAACAGCGAAAACAGGTCTGGACAGAGCCGCCAAAACCGGAGCGGAAGTATCTATGACAGAAGTACGTACTGATGCGACAACTAAAGGCTGGGATTTGGCTAAAATAATAATGCAGATAGAAAGAAGTATGAAAAAAACAAAATAGAATTTCTGTACCAAACCTTTCCACTGAATGGCGATATTAGAGTTCTTAGCAAAATACGAACGCCCGGAAACCATTGCACAATCTTTGAATAATAAAAAAATAACTAAGTAAGGCTAACAAAAAGCAGTACCTTATTCGACTGCATTTTCAAACCATATTTTTAAAAAAAGGTTAAGTTTTATAATTTTTTTCAAATATATCGATTTTTTTAAAATTATCCTACCATCGGGATTTTTACGCGTCTTTTCTCCGGGTCCTTTAAGTAAGCATTCAGTGTAGCTACGGCATTATCGACTCGCGGAACAACTAGAGCTCTTTCTGCGAGTTCTTCTGCCATAAAGTGGGCCATGGCACCTGCTCCTTCAGAGTGAAAAGCCCTGCGCCCGAGATTGTTCAAAGGATACCATAAATTGCGGTCTTCAGCACGCAGCCACAAGAAAGCAGCAGGAGCTAAAACGCCTCCATTATCTCTGGCCCACTTCAAAGCAGCCAATACCGCAGTCGTTCTCCATGCGTGTTTTTGCATGATAAGCTCCAGCTCTTCAGTGTTTTTAGGGTCTGAAAGAATTTTTCTAATTTCAGCTTTAAGTTCACTGCCGAGCGCAAAACCGGTTTTAGGATCCCAAGCCTGAGCCAGCCTGCCCAACAGCTCGTCGCTTTCTTCTCTGCGCTGAACTCCCCTCAGGGCAAACGCAGCGAGAAGAGCCTGTATATGTAAAGGCATCGCCGTTACGGATTTAAACCTGCTTCCGAGCTGTTTTATAAAAGCTCTTCTTGCAGCCGCCTTATCCGGCACTCCGTTTTCTATTGGAACACGGTTCCACGCAATCCATTCTTCAGGAGACAGAGCTTCGGCAAACAGCGGCAGTTTTTCCGGAACCTTTCCGCCTAAGAGTCTTCCGGACTTGGAAGGATTAATCTTTAGCATAGGAGAAATAACGGGCCACATTTTAGCCTGAGCAGCAATCAGAGATTCCAGAGTATGCTTTGTTTTGAATTTGTTGTAAGGAGAAGTAAACAAAGTATACACAATGATTATAACCAGTGCGGCAACGGGAAGCCACCTGTAATACCTCGCGAAGTACGCTCCTAGCTGCACTATGGAAGTGCCTGTCAGCCGGTAATACTTATCAGCCTCCTCCGGATATAAAGAGCTGAGTATCTCTGTGCCGAAGCAGGCATGTGCTGCTTGGACGGACGCCTGAGAAACGCCGTCAATATGAGCGACTCGAAGCCAAACAAGACAGCCGTCCAACTCTCCGCCTTTGAAGAGATTCAAAATCCATATTTCGCCGAACCTGAGCCAGCGAAAGAAATTATCGAGCCAGAAATTCCCGGTTGCATACCAAATCAGCCACGCAAGCCCGCATACAAACACTGCCACCAGCAGCAGCATAATCATTGGGTCGTCTTTATTATCACTCATCTTAACTCCTCAACTTCCTAATAATATCATCAAGCTGATCCAAGTCAGTATAATATATAGTCATTGTACCGGATTTGCCTTTAGGAGCTATTTTAATTTTCAGACCTATAACACGTTCTATCTCTTTTTCCAATGCCAGAGTGTCCGCATTCCGCTGTTCCGTAGAGCTATGTTTTTTATGTATCTGAGGATTTTCTTGACTCTTTTTCGCCAGAGTCTCTGCCTGCCTAACGTTTAACCCTTTTTTAACTATTTCCAAGGCCAGTTTCATAGGATTGTCCGCCACTACTACGGCGCGCGCATGACCTACTGTTATTTTGCCCTCTAACAGCATATCTTTTACTCCTTCAGGCAACCCTAGCAACCGCATCATATTGGTAATATACGGGCGGCTCTTTCCTACTATCTTTGAAAGAGCGTCCTGAGTATGCCCGAATTCCTCTATCAGCCTTTTATAGCCCTCTGCCTCTTCCAGCGGAGACAACTCTTCTCTTTGTATATTCTCGATAATCCCGAATTCCATAGCCTCTCTGTCCGAGAGGTTTTTCACCAGAACAGGCACATTATGCAGCCCTGCCAGCTGCGCCGCGCGCCAGCGTCTTTCTCCGGCTACTATTTCGTATCTGTTTTTTTCATTTTTAAACGGTCTTACTATCAGAGGTTCCAGAATGCCCCTCTCCTGCATGGAAGCTGCCAGCTCCTTCATAGCTCCTTCTTCAAAATACCTTCTGGGCTGAAACTGTCCGGACTGCAGCCACCCGGTAGGTATCTTTTGCAGCTCGCTTTTTTCAACGCTGGCTTGAACAACAGAAGTTTTCTCTCCCGCATTATAAGAAGTGTCCACGTCTCCTAGTAATGCAGAAAGCCCTCTTCCCAACGGGGACGGTTTAACAGCAGGATTAGCCATATCTTTCTCCTCTTTCATTTTCCATTTCTTCACTCTCTATAAACTCTCTTTTAATAAACTCACTTGCAAGCTGCATGTACGCCTTAGAGCCTGAACATCTTAAATCATATAAAAGTACAGGCTTACCGTAAGACGGAGCTTCCGAGACTCTCACATTTCTGGGGATAACCGTATCGTAAGTTTTTTCTTTGAAAAATGTCCTTACATCTTTAGAAACAGCGTCCGAAAGGCTGTTTCTTTTATCATACATAGTTAAGACAACGCCCTGAATATAGAGTCCCGGATTAAATCTGACTCTTACTGCTTCTATTGTTTGTAAAAGGCTGGAGACTCCCTCAAGAGCGTAAAATTCCGGCTGCAAAGGTATCAAAATGGAATGCGAGGCTATCAGCGCATTAAGAGTTATAAGATTCAAAGAAGGAGGACAATCTATTAAAATAATATCATAATCTTCAGAACTTCGAGTAAGAGCATCTTTCATTCTGAACTCTCGCCCGGGAGTATTTACAAGCTGTATCTCTGCACCGGCCAGATCCGTAGAAGACGTAACAATATGGAGGTTCGGAACCGGAGTCATCTGAACGACATTTTCTACAGCCAGCCCGTCAAACATGAGTTCATAACAGCCGGGACCTCTGGCAGACCGTACAAGCCCCAATCCGGTGGAAGCATTTCCCTGAGGGTCAGCATCAACCACCAGCACCTTTTTTCCTATAGCCGCCAGAGCAGTCGCCAAGTTTACGGCAGTAGTCGTCTTCCCTACTCCGCCTTTTTGGTTTACTATAGATATGATTTTACAATCTGCGTTCATTCTCTTTTGTCATTCCGGCTGTCATTCCCGCGAAGGCGGGAACGGGAATAGGGTCCTCCAACAAAAATTCAAAACTTCGCTTGGCGAAGTTTTTCAATAATAACAATCCGCCCTGTATCGGACGTTTTCGAGGGTATCAGTCTTTCGTCAAAAGTCCAGTACTTTTTCGCTTCTAAGAGCTCTTCCTGTACCCTTTCACCTTTAAGAAAAATAAGCATAGTGTCTTTATGTGAGATTTTGGAAGAATATTTGAACAGCTCATTCATGGGCTTCAAGGCTCTTGCAGTTATAATGTCGTATTTTTTATTAACTATAGCCTCTATTCTATGGTTCCGGACTATTACGTTCAGATTGAGGGTTTTAACCATATGACTTAAAAAAAGAGCTTTTTTCTTGATGCTTTCTATAGCTTCTATTTTGATATTTGCGTTTTTCTGTTTTGCCAGAATTGCCAGTACTAAACTTGGAAAACCCGCCCCTGCCCCAAGGTCAGCTATGCTGACAACCTTCTCATTTTCCATTTTCCATTTTCCATTTTCCACTAAAAGAGGGTATAGCTGTGCACTATCCAAAAAGTGCCTCTCGTATATATGCGGTATCGTGCCGCCGGAAACTAAATTCATTCTCTCATTCCAAGAGACGAGATTTTTCTCAAACTCTATAAAATCATTTATAGAAAATTCCTCTCCGGTAACTTCCGCCAGTCTTTTTTCAAATTCTTCTATTTCGTTCATTTTTTCGTTCACCATGAAACTTTATGAGTCAATTCAACAAGTTAACAAATGGTTAAAATCCTCCCTCATTCTACTTTCCTCTTTACAAATCTCAACAACGCCACTACAGCCGCCGGCGTCATTCCCGGTATTCTCGAAGCAGCCCCTAGTGTTCTCGGCTTTATTTTACTAAGCTTTTGCTTCAATTCAGTAGACAAACTGCCGACCGCCTCTAAATCCAAATCCTCCGGCAAAACTAGGTTTTCATCTCTCTTAAAAGCCTTGATGTCCTGCTCCTGCCTGCTTACATAGCCCCTGTATTTAGCCTCTGTTTCTATCTGTTCTCTTATATCAACACCTATACTGGCAAGCTCCGGCCACTTATTCAACAACTGTTCGAATTCTATGTACGGGTATGACAATAAATCAAACGCAGACCTTATAACTCCGTCCGAATTCACCTTTATCCCATGGGCTGTCAGCTTATTGGGCGAATCCTTGCACCTATCCGTTAAATCTCTGGCAGCAGCTAATTTATCCATTTTCCCATAAAAAGCCCCTGCCCGCCTCTCACCTACACAGCCTATGCTTATTCCCTCTGGAGTCAGCCTTTTATCCGCATTATCAGAACGCATGGTCAGCCTATATTCCGCTCTGGAAGTAAACATTCTGTACGGATCTGTCACACCTTTTAAAATTAAATCATCTATCATTACTCCGATGTATCCCTGCGACCGGTCTATTACTAATTCCCCTTTTCCCAGCACTCTAAGAGCTGCATTCAGCCCCGCCATTATTCCTTGAGCCGCAGCCTCTTCATATCCGGTTGTCCCATTAATCTGTCCGGCAAAATACAAATTTTCTACCGGTTTCGTCTCCAGAGTCGGCTTTAGCTCTCTGGGATCACAATAATCATATTCTATAGCATACCCGAATTGCTCTATTTTCACACTCTCCAGTCCGACAATACTATGTATAAACGCATCTTGGATTTCTATAGGCAAGGACGTAGATATTCCGTTCGGATACACTGTGCCGGTATCCAGTCCCTCCGGCTCTAGGAATATCTGATGGCTCTTTTTATCGGCGAATCTTACTACTTTGTCCTCTATGGACGGACAGTACCGCGGACCTATGCTTTTTATCTGCCCCGAATACATAGGCGCAAGATGCAGATTGCTTTTTATAATCTCCAGCGCCTTATCCGTAGTTCTGGTTATCCCGCATTCTATTTGTTTATTGGTTATTTCTTTGGTCATAAAAGAAAAGACCGGAGGCGGATTATCTCCGGCCTGCATTTGAACTGCCTCCCAGTTAATGCTCTTTCCGTCCAGTCTTGCCGGAGTGCCGGTCTTGAGCCGCCCTAATACAAACCCGTGCTTTTCTAAGGAAAGGCTAAGTCCTTTGGACGGCGACTCCCCTATTCTGCCCCCCTCTTTTGTTTCCAGTCCCTGATGCAGGATTCCTCTTAAAAAAGTCCCTGTAGTAACAATTACTGTTTGAGAAAATATTTCTTCATTATTATCTGTTTTTACGCCTATGGCCCTTCCTCCTTTGACCATAATTTCTTCAACAGAAGCCTGTTTAATGATTAGGTTTTCTTTCTCGCTTAGTATCTTTTTCACTGCCTTCTTATACAGTTTTCTGTCTTCCTGCGCTCTTATTCCCTGAACAGCAGGACCTTTGCTGCTGTTCAGCATTCTGAACTGAATGCCGCCCATATCCGCAGCCCTTCCCATTAGCCCGTCAAGCGCATCTATTTCTCTTACTAAATGCCCCTTCCCCAGCCCTCCTATGGCAGGATTACAGGACATTTCGCCAAGAGTCTCTGTTCTTTGAGTAATCAACAGGACGCTGACACCCATTCTGGCAACAGCGTATGCAGCCTCACACCCGGCGTGTCCCCCGCCTATAACTATTACTGAAAATTTTTCCATCTTTCTTTTTTAAAAATTTTGTTTATGCTCTAATAAAATACAGCATGATTTATACAACGGGTGTTTAGGTTATGAAAGATAAAAATTTCTCATCACTGATAGACAATGCAGCCCTTGGCATGGCTGTATTTCAGGATTTTAAGCCTGTTTATGCGAATGCATTCTTTTCTAAACTGTTCGGATACAAAAATTCAAAGGATTTTTTGAAAATCTCTCATCTTAAGGATATTATATCTAAAGACTCTTGGGATTTGTTTACGTCCGATAAAGACAACCTTACTCTAAGAGTCAAGGGCATCAAAAAGAACAAAACAGAATTTAGGGTTTCCGTTACTAAACAGCTTACTGACTTTGAAGGCAAAGAATCTGTATTTTTTACTGCTGTGGATATTACTTCTCAGGTAGAAATGGAGCACCTTTTACTGGAAAATGAACATCGGCTTCGTTCTGTTCTTGAGGTCCTGCCCTATCCCATATACATCGCCAGAAAGAATGACGGCAGGATTCTTTTTGTAAACAGAAAATTTTGTTTATTATTCAAACAGAGTCCTTCAAAACTTTTACATTCCTCTTCGGAATCTCTGTATGTGGATACTAAAGACAGAGACCATTTACATAAGTTGTTTGAGAGTGTGAATGATATAACCGATATGGAAGTTAAGATGAAAACTTCTGCCGGCACGGTTTTCTCTGCCGAGCTTGCATCTATACTGGTCAATTACAATAACGAGAACGCTTTCATAGTAGCTATAAACGATATATCTCAGAGAAAGAGGCTGGAGCAGGAGTTATTTCATCAAGCATCTACCGATCACCTTACCGGAATAAACAACAGAGGGTATTTTTATAGCATGGCGGAACAGGAAGTTCAGCGTTCCAAGAGGTTTGTGAGAGATACATCTGCGATAATGATAGATATAGATCACTTTAAGCTGTTTAATGATACGTATGGTCATGCCATAGGGGATAAAGTTATAAATTTTGTAGTGAAGAGCATAATGAATATTTTGAGGCAGTCTGACATTGTGGGCAGAGTGGGGGGCGAAGAATTCGCAGCTATTCTGCCGGAGACAAATCTGGAAGGAGCGTATCTGGTAGCGGAGAGGATTCGGGAATACGTAGAGAGTAAAAACATATCTGTTGAAGATAAAAAATTATTGTGCACCGTGAGTATAGGAGCGGCTCAGTTATCAGCCGGCGATGCTAATTTTGATGATTTAATAAAGAGAGCGGACGAGGCTTTATACGAGGCAAAAAACAGCGGACGTAACAAAGTAGTGGTTTATAATGGTTAACAATGCTTTCTGTGAAACCCGCAGCAAAAACCTGCGAAACATTCATGTATATTTATAAAATACTGTGTATAAGTCGCTTCCTTTTACAAATGCAACAAATACAGCCAACACAATTAATTATTAAATAACATACAATTAAACACAATAATAACTATAATAATAGGTATGTGAAACACGTGCATAAACCACCCAAATTTTACCAACACAACTAACACACAATAACAATATATTGTTAATACAATCTTAATAATAGTTACCAACAGCCTTTTCCATTAACAAAAAATTAACACTTTATAAATAATTTGTTAATAATTAATAAATAAAAAAGTAACAATTTTAATCCACACATTTAAGACATACAACTAACAACCACATCTTTTAAATTTATTTTTATTATTTTTAAGAAAAAATTCAAAAAATTATTGACTGCCTTATCAAACAATGCTATGTTCCTACCCAACTCGGATACACTAGTTACCTAATCTAATTTATCTCCGGGTCATATTCTTACAAAAAAACGAGCTATATAATCTATCGTTACATAGAATATTATCGTTATCCCCACAATAAGGTTTTTTATGTCTATAATGAATTTACGTGACCTCAAGGCGAAAACTCCTGTTGAGTTGCTGAAAATGGCAGAACAATACGGAGTCGACAACGCCAGCTCCATGCGCAAACAGGATATGATTTTTGCTATCCTCAAAGCTGTAGGCGAAACTCAAGACCAAGTAATATCCGGCGAAGGCGTACTCGAAGTCCTTCCTGACGGCTTCGGCTTTTTAAGGTCCCCTGAAGCCAACTATTTACCCGGTCCGGACGACATATACGTATCTCCTTCCCAGATTAGAAAACTAAACATGCGCACCGGCGACACAGTCGAATGCGAAATACGCTCTCCAAGAGAAGGTGAGAAATATTTTGCTCTCGTCAAAGTGAACAAGATTAATTTTGAATTGCCGGAAAAAGCAAGACACAGAATAGGCTTCGACAACCTGACTGCGCTGTATCCTAAAGAGCATTTAAAACTCGAAACTCAAGATCCAACCAAAAAAGAATACATCTCTAGGATTATCGATCTCGTATCTCCCCTGGGTAAGGGTCAGAGAGGGCTGATAGTAGCTCCCCCCAGAACAGGCAAAACAGTTATGATGCAGCAGATAGCTCATTCAATAACTACAAACCACCCGGAAGTATATCTCATAGTTCTGCTTATTGACGAACGCCCTGAAGAAGTTACGGACATGGCAAGATCAGTTAAAGGAGAAGTTATAAGCTCTACCTTTGACGAGCCTGCTGTACGGCATGTTCAGGTTGCTGAAATGGTCATAGAAAAAGCCAAAAGGCTTGCGGAGCAAAAAAGGGACGTTGTGATTTTGCTCGACAGTATTACAAGATTAGCCAGAGCCTACAACACGGTTGTTCCTTCATCTGGAAAAGTGCTGACCGGAGGCGTTGATGCGAATGCTTTGCAAAGACCGAAAAGATTTTTCGGAGCTGCCAGAAACATAGAAGAGGGCGGTTCTTTGACGATTATAGCCACGGCATTAATAGACACCGGAAGCAGAATGGACGAAGTGATTTTCGAAGAGTTCAAAGGAACCGGAAACTCTGAAATTATTCTGGACAGGAAACTTTCCGACAGAAGAACCTTCCCGTCAATTGATATAACCAGATCCGGAACCAGAAAAGAAGAGATGCTGGTTGACAAGGGCACTATGTCCAAGATGTGGGTGCTGAGACGTGTGCTTAGTCCAATGGGCGTGATTGATGCGATGGAATTCCTGCTGGATAAACTGAAGTACTCTAAGACGAACAGCGATTTCTTTGACAGTATGGGAAATAGTCCGGTCGGCGGGGCAGGAGGCGAAGTTCCTGTTCAGCGGGTAGGACGCGGAAGGTCTTCTTCATCTGGGAGTACTAATTCTGATAAGGAGTAAAAAGTGTGGAGTTTTTATAATCTTACATTTTACATTATCTTAACATGGCCTTTCATATTCACCTAATATCCGACTCAACAGGCGAGACTATAGAAAACATAGCCGGCGCATGTCTGGCTCAGTTCGAGGGAGTCGAAGTAAAAAAACACCACTGGCATCTTATAAAGACCATGCGTCTTTTGAATACCGTGAAAGAGAACATAAAGAATACTAACTGTCTTGTTTTGTATACGCTTGTGAACACAGACCTTAGATATGATTTAGAGAAGTTTTGTAAAGACAACAACATTCCGTGTATAGCCGTGTTAAGGTCTGTGCTGATTGGAATGATGGATTTGTTTCAGGCAGAGCCTACTCATAATATCGGAAGGCAGCACATACTGGACGACAAATATTTTGCCAGAATTGACGCTATAGACTTTACTATGGAGCACGATGACGGGCGGGGAATCGATACCATAGAAAAGGCGGATATAGTGGTACTCGGAGTATCCCGCACATCAAAAACGCCTACGTGTTTTTATTTGGCGTGCAAGGGATATAAGGCGGCTAATATACCGTTTGTTACCGGAGTTAATTTGGATTACGTGCGCGAGTTGAAAAATCCTATTATAATTGGGCTTACCAGAGACATGGGGAGCCTGATAGCTATAAGGAAAAACAGGCTTTTGTCTCTGAATGAAACTCGTGAAACATCGTATACGGAGCCTGAAATGGTTAGGGAAGAGATGCAGGAAGCAAGGAGATTTTTCTCTAAAATCGGGTGTCATGTAATAGACGTTTCCAGAAAATCCATAGAAGAAACATCATCTGAGATATTAATGCTGTTGTCTGCGGTTAAGGCAGCCAGAAAACTAAAAGAAGGCAAGAACGTATTCCCCTCTTAATACTCCACACTTTTTCCTTGAATTTCCTCAAAAATTAACACAAAATTAAGAAATGGTTAGTAATTACTTACTTTAGGGGCAATAAACTGGTATGACCGGTTGCTTTTATTATATAAATGATGTACTGTGCGTTGTTAGTATAAATACTCATTTATATGTTTATAACTTTTTCACTCTCTTGAAGGAGACGGCAATATGATAACTTCGAAAAAAATGCGTTCACAAAAGGGTTTCACCCTGACCGAAATAGCGATTGTTCTCGGTATTATGGGATTGATCTTAGGTGCTATCTGGACTGCAGCTTCTGCAGTTTATTCTAACAGACGTTCTGAGGAAGCTCAGATAGCTGTTTTACAGGCTGTTCAGGCTGTACGTGTTCTTTACTCCACCCAAGCCCAGCTTGATGAGTTAGGAAATATGAACGAGCGTCTTTCTATGGCGGGAGCTTTGCCTAAGAACCTTGTCGTTTACAATAACGACGGCTCTTTCAAAGACACTGCCGGTCCTTTCCCTAATGGTAAGTTCGAAGTAACCGCAATCGATGAACGGACATTTGCTGTTACTATGTCTTTAGTTCCCAGAGAGAACTGCATTAACATAATTCCTATTATTGGCGGTAACTCTCGTGATCCCGGGCTTCTCGAAGTCATAGTCTCTCCCAGCACCTCTAGCTATATATCGCAGCCTCAATGTGCTAATGAGCATCCTATGACACAACCTGCTACGGTTGGCGGTGCTACTACCGGCGGCGACAATACTACAACGGGTCACTGTGCCAGTGCTATGAACCAAGTTTCTTTCTGTTTCTCACTGAAATAAGAAAAAACTAACGTTGCAAAGAAAGCGGGCATCCATTCGGGTGCCCGTTTTTTATTTATTCCCTTTCGCTTTGCTAGTTGGGCGGTTGCAACCCCCACGCTGTCATTCCCGCGCAGGCGGGAACAGGGCAATAAAACAAAATTTTAAAACTTCGCTTTGCGAAGTTTTTCCTTAACTCCACACTCCACACTTCTAATTTCGCCTTTCACATTCCCTCCTCAAACGGCAGCGGCTTTGTTCTGCAGTTACGGAACATATCTAAATTGCGGTCATACTCCTTGGTTTGTATTTCCAATAATCCTAAAATAGAATGAAACAGATTATCGTGGGAATATATGTTTTGTTTAGCTTCTTTTTTCATACAGCCATAATCTACGTAATCAAACGTTTTCATATTTTCATTCATCCATAAAATCATAGGCACTTCTGTTTGCTCTGTAGGAGCAATTTTGTAGGGCATTCCGTGCAGGTAAACATTGTTTTCGCCAAGCGATTCCCCATGATCCGATACATATGCCAATCCGGCTTCGTACTGCGGAAATTTCTTTAAGATATCGATAGCGGAAGACACAATATAATCTGTGTACAAAATAGTGTTGTCATAAGTATTCACTATTTGCGGCAGAGTACAGTTTTGAATATCCGCCGTATCGCATGTTGGAGTGAATTTCTTAAATTCATCGGGATAACGCTGATAATAGGTCGGACCATGAGACCCCATAGTGTGCAGAACAATCACAGTGTCTTGTTGGATGTTTTTCAGAATATCTTCTAAGCCCTCCAGCATCACGCCGTCATAACAATATTTGCCGTTGCAGTATTTGGGATTGTTTGTTTTGATCATATGCTCTACGTCTTCAATTCTGTCGCATACGCCTTTGCATCCGTCATCATTTTCTTTCCAAATAATATGGTAGCCGGTTTTTTGCAGCAAATCCATTAGGTTTTCCGTATATTTTGCCTCTGTAGAATTGAAATTAGAACGCAACATATGTGAAAACATACACGGCACGGAAACAGACGTTGTGGTTCCGCATGAAGTTACTTCCTGAAAATAGATAATGTCCTGTTTTTTTAAGAGAGGATTTGTTTCTTTGTGATAGCCGCTCAATGAAAAGTTGTCTGCCCGCGCTGTTTCGCCCAGCACAAAAATCAAAACAGTATAATGTTCGTCTTCATACGGCACATGTTTTGCATCTTCATCTAGGATTTTAAATTCTCGATGGGCTACATTCAATCGCTTGGCATAACTGATTGTTCCGGCCGCAACATTCACAATGTTAATCAGTCCTTTGATTTGTTTATGATTGCGCCCGACAGCAGCATATTCTTTGAAAGACATGCCGATTAATAATGCCAAAATTAATACGGCAATAATGATTTTAATGCTTCTGCGCTTTAGTTCCTGCCTGAAAGATTGGTACTCTATCTTTGAAAAAATAAGTAAAATGCTGGGAGCAATACCTGTTAACAACACCCAGAACAACAAAGAAGGCGTGATTAAATCAAATGCCTCTCGGGTGTTGGTTTCCAAGGCATTTTGAATCATATGCCTGTCAATGTAAATGCCGTAATGCACCATCATAAAATTGGTTATGCTGCCCAATACCAGCAAAGCAATTAAAAGCGGCTTTGCCGCTTTTTTAACGATAAGCAAGTTGAAGATTAAGAACAGCGGAATGGCAATAAAAAAGATAAGAGAAAAAACAAACCAAGCTGTTTGCCAGTTGGTTATTTCAAGATTTTGCCATATGAAGCGCCAGAAACTGATGTTCAGAACTGATGCGAAATAAATAGTCGCAGAATAAATCAGAACCGAGCCTTTAATATTAAAATAAATTTTCATCTAACCTCTGAAATAAATGGGATATAAAATAATTCCCCAAGTCAAAAACATATTTATAAACGCTAATAGAACCAACATGCTGCCGATGTCTTTGGCTTTTTTGGATAGACTGTGAAATTCTTCGCCGATTCTGTCAATAACAGCCTCAATAGCTGAATTGAGCAGCTCTATGATTAAAATCAGCAGCAGAGAAAAAGACATAAACGCCAGTTCAATTCCGCGAACCGGCAGAAAAACTAAAATAACAGCGGCAAAAAAGCAAAAAAGCAGCTCCTGCCTGAAAGCAGCTTCTGTTTTAAATACGGCAATAAAGCCGTCATACGAATAGCCGAATGCTTTTAATATGCGCTCTAAACCCTTGTAGGGCGATTTCATGGCAATCACTTTTGTTGCAGGTTATAAACCCAGAAGATGTTATTAATACTTCAGTATGCCTTAATCTGCAAGCAGAATTCTTAATTCCTAATTTTCCATTTTCCATTCTACATTTTTAAAACCTCACCCTAACTCCCACATTCCCCGAAACGCCCTCATAAACAGAGCCTTTTTCATAAGACACATCGCCGTACATGTAAGCATTGTCTGTCAGCTGCGCATTTAGCCCGACAGATACTTCTCCGCCGACTCCGCTTACATCGGATTTCATGTTTGCGCCGGCAAATTTAATATTCGTTTTTCCCAGCCATTCATTGTATACGCCAAGCTCAACAAACGGCTTGATTTTGGATTTTTTCCCTTCCGGCAAATATGCGGCCTGCACGCGGAAGCTCGTCAGCAAGCTCTGCGTAGTATTATACTGTATGACGCTCGTTGCGCTTGTAACGGTCTGCTTTTTACCGGCATATGCGTATTGGAGTTCAGCTTTAGGCTCGATCAGGAATTGAGATTCATTCGCATAGGATTGTGCCCAAGCCGGCGCATCATAATACAGTGCCTTGCCGGCTTCAAGACTGCCGGTAATAAAATTACGGCGTGCGTCAAATGTTATAGGCTTTCCGGAAGCCAAAATATTCTTCATGTCCATCATCACCCAAAAATGGCGCATTGTAGCATCGGCGAACCACCCGCTGTCGTTGAACCATGTGGCATAAAGTCCTGCGCTTGGAACATTGCCATGACCTGAGCCGTCAAACTCGTTGTCTTGGTCGATTCGGATATTTCCTGCGTGCATATATCCGCCCATAGCACCGACATACAGCCTGCCTTGTTCTATGGGGATTTCCGCATCAATGCCTGCTTCCATGCCGCCAAGGTTCATGCGGGCGGAGATTTTTTCATCTACGTTAAGGTGTTTTCCATATGCGCGCGCCCATAAGCCGGCTCCGTTGCCGCCGCTCTCAGAGCGTAAATCGCCGAGACGTTTGCGCAGTTCGTTCATGCCTGTTTTCACAACGGACAAGTGCAAAGCAGGCATATTCGCAATGGTTTTGCCGATGTTCGATTCTCCTCCTTGATTGAATCTGTAATATCCCGGTTGACCCTCGTTTTGCAGCGAAGTTATGGTATACTCATATGCTCCGGAGTCCAAAATAGTTTGCGTAGTCGTAAAGCCATAGCCGCCAATATCTCCGCCGAACACCTGCACATCGAATGTTTCCGCTGTCGGGCTGTTAAAGGCGTTAAAGCTGCTTACATTCAGCGTGCCGCTCCCGCTTCCTGTTGTGATATTGAATAAATCAGACGTGAACGCCGCGCCGTCCAAATCAATAAAAAAGTTGTTCACGCCTGCCGCAGTCAGCGAGGCAATACTAAAGGTGTTAACCTGATTGTTGATAGTATTGACCGCCATATTGTTCAAACTTAGTATTCCCAAATTGACTGCCGCTGTATTCTGCCAGAGATTCAATGTCGAGTTGGAATAGTTGTTTCCCAGAGCGTTTTCAAAAAACTGTCCGTAGAAAGTAGTTGTACCGCCGGAAGCATTAAACGTGCCGGTAAAGTTGGTATTGAGGGCATTTGCTCCGAAAGTAAGTATGCCGCCGTTAGTCTTGTTGATAGCGGTTGTTGCGCCGATTGCTGCAGCATTGGCAAGACCGCCTTCAAAAACAGTTTCGCCTGCCGCACCGTTTATGTTTATGTTCAGAGTTGCGTTGGCGGTTCCGTTCAGATAAATATCATTGTTGCCGCTTGAATCCGTATTGCCGGTAAACAAAGTTGTGCCGCCTGTAGTGGTAATGTTCATAGTAGCCTGAGCTGTTCCGCTTGCCTGCGTGTTATGCACCTGAAAGTTTATTGCGCCGCCTAAACCGCCGGCAGTATTGGTCGAAAACTCAACATTGTCTCCTATATTCATAGTGTTGATATCAGTGCCGGTTGCAATGCTGTATATTCTGGAATAAATCGCTCCGCCTGTGCCGCTGGATTCATTGTTAGAGAAGGTTGTTCCGCTCGCAATAGTCAAAGTACTGTCGGCATTGCTTGTAGCCGAGGCATTGTAAAAATCCTTATAAATAGCACCGCCGCCATATCCGGTTCCGGTAGTTGAGACAGTATTTGTGTCGAAGGTTGCGTTATCGCCGATGCTTATCACGGAACCGCCTTGATTGCTTGTGTTGTATATGGATATTGCACCTCCTCCGACTCCGGCAAGAGTGTTGTTATTATAAAAATATGAGTTGGTGCCTATGGTCAAAAGTAAACTGTTTGCAACACCTGTTGTGCTGAAGGCTATGGCACCGCCGGTAGCTGTTGAATGGTTATTGTCAAAAGTTACTCTGTTGCCGATAACAAGAGAGGCAGGATTATAAACCGGCGGAGAACCGGAACTTCCGCCGCCTGTCCATATGGCTGCTCCGCCAGTGGTTCTGTAAAAATTTGAGAAAGTCAGTCCGTCTCCGATAGTAATAGTTTTGGCTACAGACGGGTCGTTTCTGATCACTAAATCGTTGAACAAACCGCCGCCGTCTAAAACAAACCCGTCTCCGAAGATAGAGTAGGCGGCAGCCGCCTGCTGCCAAGACCCTGCGCCGGTGTTTGGAATGCTGGCGGTAAAAGTAATGTTGTCTGTCAGCGTGATTGAGGTATCGCCTGTGGTCAGTGCCGTTTCAAGTTCGCTGAAAGTAGCAACGTTTGCTGCATATGCAATATTTATGCTGCCGATTAATGCGGCTGTTGACATTGCAAGACCGCTTATTTTTGAGAACGCCATTTTCCCTCCCCTAATTTTGGTATGTGCGTTCAGTCTAATTTTCTGTTTTTTTGAAAACAATGCGTGCATACCGCGCTATTAGGACAGTGCAGGGGGCATGGCTTACTTGGAGGGGATCGAGGTAAATAATAAAGTTGAAGGTGAAAATATTTCCATTTTCAACTTTCCGCATTTCAATTTATTTTGGTGCCCTGGAGAAGACTCGAACTTCCACGACCTTGCGATCGCTAGCACCTGAAGCTAGTGCGTCTACCAATTCCGCCACCAGGGCACAAACAGCCTCACATACCACAAATCACTTCCAAATTCAAAGCCTTAATTTTCCATTTCACACTTCTCCACCCACCACTTGGGACGTATGGTTTTTATCTGTGCTGCTGCTGAATTCGCAGACATCTCGTCCGGATATATGCCGAAACAGGTGGCACCGCTGCCGGACATGCGGGCGAACAGGCAATTGTCAGAGGCTTCCAGCATGGTTATTATCTCGGATATTTCAGGCAGCAAGGTTAATGCTGGTTTATATAAGTCGTTATTTCTTTTCTTTAATTCCGCTACCAGCTCATATACGGTCTCCGGCTTGTTTTCCAGCTGAAATTTCGGTGAGAACGGATAATTTCCCTCTCTGTACGCCTTGTATACCGCTGGAGTTGGAACTCCTTTACAAGGGTTAATCAACACTACATGTGTTTTTGGTAAAGGAAAGCTTTTTTCTGTGCCCTCGGCTGTGATGTATACGCTGTCCGTGTGCAAACATACAGGCACATCTTCGCCTAGCTCTTTTGCCGCTTCTAAAATGCGTTCGTCATCTTTTGAGAGTCCCCACATTCTTGCCAGCAATCTTAATGTTGCCGCAGCATCTGCCGAACCTCCTCCTATGCCTGATGCCAGAGGCAGGTTTTTTATCAGCACCAAATGCCCTTTCAGCGGATTGCCTGTAAGTCTGGATAAAGACAGAGTCGCTTTTATTACTAGGTTGTCTTTCATATCGCCGGCATTGAGCTCTTCCCCAAATCTTCCGGAAATCTCGAAACTAAAATCCTTAGCCTCTCTTATAGCCAGCTCATCTCCTACAGACGAAAACGCTGCTAGACTATCCAAATTATGATAGCCGTTTTCCCGCCTTCCTGTAATATTAAGATACAGATTTAACTTCGCCGGTGCAAACTCTCTTAGAATACTCATTTTCCATTCCCTCAAAAGTCCGTAAAATCATAAACCGCCTCCGCTTGTCCCTTTACGTCAACTTCCTCAAAGCCCAGCATATACAGTTTTCTTTCCAAGCAGTCTCTTCCGCCGCCGTCTGCGCTTTCCAGCTTAAATGCAGCACCCTTTACGCAGAACATGTATTTTCCGTCCCATGCTCTCGGCTGATACGTTCCGTCAGCCGCCGACACAGTATTCATTGCAAGAGAATGAGCATAGGCAAAATAGAATCTCTGCGTTAAAGGTTTGTCGTATACCACGGCGCACTTGCCGGGCTCTATGTGCCACCAGCCTTCGGCAGTCCATTTGTTTGGACTATCCGCTGTAGACTCTCTGTATCCCACAGCCGCCTCTATCGGCGCACTGGTCTTATTGCAGAACTGCAGCTTTGCCTGCGCCGCCACCGGCATAACAAAAACCACAGCCGCCAAAACAATAGTTATTTTCCATTTTCCATTTTCCATTTTCCATTCCCTCCTTAGTCAGCAAACGGATCCTTCATCAGCACCATATCGTCTCTCTCTGGGCTTGTAGACAACAATAATACCGGAGTGCCGATAAGTTCTTCTATTCTGCGGACGTACTTTATAGCTCTTGCCGGCAGCGCAGCCCAGCTTCTTGCGCCCATAGTAGATTCTTCCCAGCCCTTGAACGTTTCGTATATAGGCTGTATTTTAGCCTGAGCCTCTTGTCCGGAAGGCATATAGTCTATAGTTTTTCCGTTCAAAGTGTATCCGGTGCAGATTTTTATTTCTTTAAACGGATCCAGAATATCAAGTTTCGTCAGAGCAATACCGTCTATGCCGCAAGCCTGAACAGCCTGTTTGACCAGAACCGCATCAAACCAGCCGCACCTTCTTTTGCGTCCTGTAACAGTACCGAATTCTTTTCCGCGCATTCCGAGAATATTTCCGTCCTCGCCCGTATCTTCCGTAGGAAAAGGACCCTCGCCGACTCTGGTAGTGTATGCTTTGCAAAGACCTATAATCCTTCCTATGGTTTTTACTCCGGTTCCGGAACCTGTCGCGGCATTGGAAGCCATAGTATTGCTGGAAGTTACGAACGGATACGTCCCGTGGTCAATATCCAGCATTGCCCCCTGAGCACCCTCGAACAATATAATCTTTCCTTCTTTGCGCGCTTTTTCCAGAGTCTTATGCACTACTCCCGTATACGCTAAAACCTTGGGAGCTATTTCCATCAAATCGCTGAACAGTTTCTCTGCATCAAACGTCTCTGCTCCGTAGTGCTTCAGCAGAGCATTATGATTAGAGAGCATATGCTCTATTTTCGTCTTCAAAGTTTCCGGCTCTCTTAAATCGCAAAGCCGGAGCCCCCGTCTTGCCGCTTTATCCTCATACGCAGGGCCTATTCCGCGTCCTGTCGTGCCTATGCGTGCTTGTTCCCGCGCTTTATCCAACGCCTGATGCACCGGCAGGATTATATGACAGTTATCTGCTATCAAAAGATTATCCGGCGAAATCTCTATGCCTCTTTCTTGAAACCCGCTTATCTCTTTTAGAAGATGCCACGGATCTACAACTACTCCGTTGCCTATAACGGACAGCTTGCCTTTCCTCACTATTCCCGAAGGCAGCAAACTTAGCTTATATGTTTCTCCGTCTATCACCAAAGTATGTCCAGCGTTATGACCGCCTTGGTAGCGGACTACTATATCCGCTCTGTATGAAAGCCAGTCTACTATTTTTCCCTTGCCTTCATCTCCCCATTGGGCTCCGACTACGACTACGTTTTTCATGGTTATACCTTATGGTTAAGTTGCGTAGGCTTCAGTATACCGCCAATGCGCACAGGTTCAATAGAAACTGCTTTGCCTGTCGCATCGTCTGATATAATTAGTGCGCCGCAAACACTGGCCTCTCCTTTGGCCGGTTCGCGTTTTTCTATGGGAGGAGTTTTTTTCTCAAAACCCCACAAAGAAATTTCTTTTCTCATGCCGATGACGCTGTCGTAATCTCCGCACATTCCGGCATCAGACATGTAAGCGGTACCGTTAGGCAGAATATGTTCATCAGCAGTAGGAATATGAGTATGAGTTCCGATAACTGCAGTGACTCGCCCGTCCAAAGCATGACCCATAGCCATTTTCTCGGAAGTAGCCTCTCCGTGGAAATCTACGAATATTTGATAATCTCCGGACAGCGGGTGTTTTTCTAGGAATTTGCGCATAATCTCAAAAGGGTCGTTTAAAGGCTTACTCATAAGAATAGTTGCCATAATGTTTATTACCAGCAGTTTTTGCTTGTTTTTAAGAGCTATGAAGTGAAAGCCTTTCCCGGGAGTTCCTACAGGATAATTCAGAGGTCTGAGTACTCTGGGCTCTTTATCAATATGCCTGAGAAGTTCTGTCTGATCCCAAGCGTGGTTGCCCAGAGTAATGCAGTCTATGCCGGCATCGAACAAAGCGTCTGCTATTTTAACAGTCAGCCCGAACCCGCCCGCAGCATTTTCAGCGTTGATAATAGTAACGTCCGGAGACAGTTTTTCTTTTAATAACGGTAATTTTTGTATTACGGCATCTTTGCCTGCGCGGCCCACAACATCACCTAAGAACAATATTCTCATTTTGAATTTCCATTTTATAAGTCCAATCCGTCGAGATAGCCGGAGGTGCCTGTATGAGAGGTCTCGGTTACAATATCTTCATCTATAGCAGAGTTTTCATCTGATTGATACAGGTTTTCGTCAAATTCCGTATCGGATGCATGAGGATTATGGCAAAGTCCGTTTCCGAACATAACGGATACGGCGCAGTTGGAACCGTATAAGTTCAAGGCATTATTATTGCCCGCAACAAAATTAAAAACATGATTTGTATCGGAAAGCGCACCGTAAACAGAGCTTAAATACTTTTGATAATTGTCAGCCCTCTCAAATACGGAAGCTCCCTGCAGCATAGCCGCACAGCTTGAATCTGAAACAGGTTCTGCGCCTTTAGCTGTGATATAGGTTACGGCTCTGGTTCCGTAATTAACTCTGGCGGCGTTTTTGCCGGTTTTTCTTGCGTAAGTGTTCAGGTTATCCATTCCAAAAGGATAGTCGTTCATTTCTTTGCACTGAGCGGCATTGCCGGACGCTCCTTCTATAACGAGGCTGTTTTTGTATAGGTTGGGTCTGTAATCCGTGGGATAGACATAAGAAGAAGCTCCGAGTGCGAGAAAATGTATAGAAATTCCGTTTAATAAAGAATCTTCCGGAATGCTTGTGAACATTGCATAGCGTTGTACAAAGTTAGCCCCGAGACCTCTGCCTGCAATGATTATAGTATTAAGATTGGGAAAAATGTCTTTTTGCGCTAAGAATAGAACCAGCTTGTCTGTGACATCGAAAGAGCTGATAGAGCTGCTGTTTCCCATATCCTGATTTATAAAATCCGTGCCGTCTTCATCGGAAAGCCTGCTCTGAGCATTGCTGTTTATAGACTGATTCCCGTATGCCCAATCGGAAATATCCCATATTGCAAAATACTTTTTTTCTTCGGGCGATAAAATATCGAACTGCAATAAATCGGCAGGTATCATAAACTGAGGCGAGATAATAAGCGCGGAATTATTCAAAGAACCGGCGAATTCAGCCAAAAGCTGTTTTAGTGCGCCTGCATTTCTGGTTTCGTCCGGTATGGCGATAACGGCTCTGGTAATTTTAGAAAGATTGCTCTTATTAAAATCGTAATTGGACGCAACAGGGATAAGTTTAGGCTCTGTATACTCTTGAGCATTATCCGGCAATACCGGAAAAAACATAGACACGTCTTGTGCTGCTGCAGGGGCAGGAGCAGCTAAGGAAACTATACTTACAAAGGTTAATACACACCAAATCCATTTTCCATTTTCCATTTTCCATTTTCCATTTGTATGTTATAAGAGCTCTTGTGCAAACCTTTTTAAGATAGAAAATAATGCTCTCCTCCTCCCTCACAGTCGCCTTCGAAGGAACCTCTGCTTTTACAATCAATGTTCAGGTGCTGGTTTCCAGCGGGAAAGCAGTAATGAACATAGTTGGTTTACCGGACAAGGCTGTTGGCGAAAGTAAAGAACGGGTGCGCGCAGCTCTATTATCTATGGGAGTAGATTTGCCGTCAATACATATTTCTGTGAATTTGGCACCTGCGGATGTCATTAAAGAGGGCACTCATTTTGACTTACCCATAGCGGTTGCATTGTTGGGAGCTTTGGGAGTCGTGCCTCAGGAGACTGTTTCGGAGTATTTATTTTTAGGCGAATTAGGCTTGGACGGAAAAATATCTCAAGTGTCCGGAGTTCTGCCTGCCGCCATACACGCTAAAAGTTTGAGCAAAGGCATAATCTGTCCTCCTAATAACAGCGCAGAGGCTTTATGGGCAAGCGGAATTTCTGTTCTGGCTCCTCCTTCTTTAAAGGCTCTGGTCAGGCATTTTAAGGGCGAAGATATTCTTGTGCCTCCGGAGCAGTCTTTGAAATTGTCAACAATGTCGTATCCTGATTTGAGCGATATTAAGGGACAGGAGACAGCAAAACGAGTCTTGGAAATCGCAGCCGCCGGCGGTCATAATCTTCTGATGACAGGACCTCCGGGTTCCGGCAAAAGCATGTTAGCCTCAAGATTAATCGGAATACTTCCTCCTATGGAGCCGGAAGAGGCTTTGGAAGTGTCTATGATACACTCTGTTTCCGGAATGCTGGGGGAAGGGGGCATAGTTCATCAAAGACCGTTCAGAGATCCGCATCATTCTGCGTCTCTGCCCGCTCTGATAGGAGGAGGACAGAAAGCGCGCCCCGGAGAAGTTTCTCTTGCGCACAACGGAGTTTTGTTTCTGGACGAGCTGCCTGAATTCCAAAGGTCAGCACTGGAAGCACTAAGACAGCCTATAGAGAGCGGGAAAGCAGTTGTAGCAAGAGCTAATAATCATGTTACATATCCTGCCAGATTTCAGCTAATTGCCGCAATGAATCCTTGCCGCTGCGGGTACATGAATGATGCGAAAAGGTCATGCGGAAAAGCCCCGAAGTGCGCCATAGATTATCAGTCTAAAATTTCAGGACCTATCTTTGACAGAATAGATTGCCACATAGAAGTGCCTGCAGTGAGTGCTATGGATTTAGGGCTGCCTTCCAATGCGGAAAGCTCTAAGGATATAGCGGCAAGAGTGATAAGAGCTAGGAAGATACAAAAAGAACGGTATGCGGAGATAGCGAAAAAGCATAATATGTCCAAATCGCAGCTGCCGAGAACAAATGCACTGGCGGACGGCAAGCTGCTGGAAGAAGCGGTGGCTATAAATGACGATGCCAGAGCGGTTTTAGTAAAGGCAGTGGATACATTGCAGCTATCTGCCAGAGGGTATCATCGTATTTTGAGAGTGGCAAGAACGCTTGCGGACTTGGAAGGCAAAGACACAGTGACAGGGTTTCATGTGTCTGAGGTCGTTAGTTACAGACAAATAAGAGCATCTTAAAAGGAGCATGGAGTGTTTAGAGTGGAATTGTTAGTGATTGGCGGTTGCTGTACCCCCATTTGTCATTCCCGCGAAGGCGGGAATAGGGCAACAAACAAAAAGACTCAAAACTTCGCAGAGCGAAGTTTTTCAATAACTCCACACTCCACACTCCACATTTCACACTCAAAAACGAAAGAAAAACAAAGTGGAAGAAAACTTTAGAGCTTTTCTGGAAGAAATAAGAGACAGAATAACGCTGTCGCACGTGATAGGAAAATCAGTAAGACTGGTGCGTGCAGGCAGAGAGTACAAAAGCTGCTGTCCGTTTCATGAGGAAAAAACGCCTAGTTTTTACGTGAATGATGAGAAAAAATTCTACCATTGTTTTGGCTGCGGAGCGCACGGGGATATAGTAGGCTGGACTATGAGGGTGAAGAACCTGAACTTCATAGAAGCTGTAGAAAGTTTGGCACTGGAAGCGGGGCTGCAAGTACCAAGAAAAAGCATAACTGATGACAGGCATTATGAAAAAGAAAAACAGCTTTACAACATAACGGAAAAAGCAGCCGCATGGTTTGAAGAGCAGTTGTTTTCTGCGGAAGGAAAACAAGCGTTGACGTATCTGAGGGGCAGGGGGCTGAGTGACGAGGGCATAAAGAAATTTCATATAGGATATACGCCTGCAAGCGGACAAGCCTTCATCAGCAAGATGAAGCAAAATGGTTTTGCAAATAAAGAACTTTTAGAGCTTGGACTGATTAAGCGGTCGGAAAATTCGGAAGAGTATTACAGTTTTTTCAGAAACAGAATAATGTTTCCGGTCGTAGACAAAAGAGGGCGTCCCATAGCTTTCGGCGCAAGAATATTAGGCGATGGAATGCCTAAATATTTGAACTCTCCTGACAGCCCCCTGTTCCGCAAAGGCAATCTGCTGTACGGACTGTCAAGGGCGCGTACTGCCGCATCTCAGGGGCACCCGATAATAGTCGTAGAAGGTTATATGGACGTTATATCTCTGGTTGAAAGCGGGTACGCCGGAGCAGTTGCGCCGTTAGGAACTGCTCTGACTGAAGCACAAATGGAAACGCTTTGGAAGCTGCTGCCTGCAGCGGAATACAAAAACCCGCGGATAGACTATACGCCGGTACTGTGCTTTGACGGAGACGAAGCCGGAGTCAAAGCTGCCGAACGTTCTGTAACCAGAGCTTTGCCGTTGTTAGCCTCAGACCACTCATTCAGAATTGCTAAAATCACCGGAGCCAAAGACCCGGACGAGCTTATAAGAAAGGTTGGAAAAACTGCTTTTGATGCTATACTGAAACAGGCACTTCCCATAGCGGATATGGTATGGCAAATGTCGTTAAGCAACAGAAGTATCAGAACGCCGGAAGATGCAGGCAGTTTTTTGAAAGCGATAAAAAGCAAAATAGCGTTGATTAACGATAAGGAGCTGCGGAATCTTTACTGGCTGGATTTAAAGGGCAGGTATGACGAATTTTTGAAAAATAATTTCGGACGCAGCGACAGCATAAAACACAATACGGCAACAGAACCTTCCATAGTAAGAACCCTGCCTGGCGATAAGAATTACAAAAGGGAAAGAGGCATACTGGCTATAATTCTGAATCACCCTGAGATTTACGATGACTTCGCGGAAACTATCGGAGTTATGGAGTTTACGTCTAAAGATTTTATTTCTTTGAGAGACGATATAGTGTCGTATATGGCAAGCCATGAAAGCGGGGTTCCTGCGCCTGAAGAGCTGATACGGGACATGATGCGCGCAGGCGGTTCTGATTTTGATTTTAGCAGGAAATCTTTGATAGAAGAAATGCTGAATCCGAAAACTATGTTCGGAGAGCTTTCCGGTGCGCGCAAGGAAGCGGATTCGGAGCAGGCGCGGCTTTCAATGAATGCGTTGATACAATCTATAGAGCAGGACAAAATGAATCTTGAATATGAGAAGGCAAAAGAGGCATTTAAGAACAATCCGTCAGAAGAAAACGCCGCCCGTCTTTTGTCCTTTCCGGGCAGGCGGTGAGTGTCGATGTATTCCCCTTTTGTCCTTTCCGCACAGAATAATAAAAAATTATAGCATTTACCGAAAATCTGATTTATAACTATCAACGTGGCAGATGACTACTGCCATGAGGGTTAGACTCCTCGTACCAAGTTGCTCTACCAGTCGCAAACAAGGAGCGTGAAAATTTGCACCCCCAACCTTCGGTTGGGGGGCTGCAAAATAAAGCGGTCTGTCCGCCGAATATGCACACTATCTTGGTATAGGGTCTAACCTCCAACCGCCTCTAGTCAAGGCGAACGGAGGCTGTTATGAATGTGAAGCGTGAAATCGAAAGCGGCATACACAAAGGTGCTGCGTTATATGCTTATGTAGGCGGAGGAGGCTCGGGCGGCCCGAGCGGCGGATGGGCTGGCTGTGGAGCTGGGTGGAAAGGTGGGACAATGGTCTGTATGCCACAGGTAGGTGTTAGGAGTACTACATGCACCGGACCTCTTGCCGGCTCTCGGTTCGTGGGAGGTACTCCCGGAGTGGTGAGGTATGACGGAACGATTGTCGCCAACCCGGGCGGAAGAGGAGGAAGAGGAATGTCGGGTGGAGCAGCAGCATCTGCTGGCACGGGAGGAGGCGGCGGCGGATTCGGCAGCGGAGGGGGAGGAGGAAGAGCAGCAGGAGGCTCAAGCGGAGGAAATGGCGGAGGAAGCGGCGTGGGTCTTGGAGCAAATAACTGGGTAAGTGCAACAACGTGGCCCAGTGCTGCCGGCGGAACGAGTACATACGGAGGCAACGGCGGTCTTATAATGCTAAACTACATCACGCCGACCGGACAATGTTTGTTGGCTGAGGTGGTGAATGGTGCTTGCGGGACTGCTGTCGGAGTCGCAAGTGCTTCGGCACCGACTGCAAACCGCTGCATCTCGGGAATCGCACTCGAAGCCAACGGCGATGAGGACGAAGGAACCACTTGGACATGGACGTGTTCTGGAGTCAACGGTGGCACCAGTCCAACCTGCACGGCACCTCGTATAGTCAACGGTACCTGCGGAAATCTTGACGGAGTCGCAACTGCCGCTGCTCCGGAAAATGCGGCTGCAGTATTAGAGGAAGAAATTGAAATAACGCCTGCAAAGACACTCTGTGCAACCGGTGCTGCAACCACAGTCACGGATACCGGAACAGCATTCACTTGGAGCTGCAGCGGCATAAATGGCGGAACTGCCAGTACTACTTGCTCTGCTCCTAAGATGATAGACGGTGTGTGCGGTGCTTCTGCTTATCCTAATATTACTACCGGAGTAACTTCTGCGCCAACGGCAAATCTTTGCTCTGCCGGAAATCCTTCTACAACTAATCCGCCTGCTGCAGGAGGAAACACAACCGCAAGTACTGCCGCACCAAATACTGCCATTAACTATAGTTGGTCATGCACAGGGTTGTACGGCGGAACTAACACGAACTGCTTGGCTTTAAGGCGCGTGAACGGAAGCTGCGGCACTGCTACAAGCGGCAGCAGCAGCACGCCTCCTACTACTAACCTTTGCGCTAACGGAAGAGCAAGCGGCGTGACAACAAACACCTCGACATATACTTGGTCTTGTTATGGTATAAACAACGGAACGAATGCGAATTGCTCTAAGCCTAGGGGGGGATTTGATATATACAACCCTTTCTAGTTATTGCAACTGTTAAATAAATAATGGGGCGGTTTTGTGCGGTGGTGAGCTTTACATCACCCAACGGTCAGTGTTTGATTGATAGGAAATAGATAAGAGAAATGCTTGCAAAAAAAATCTAGCCGGAGCAGGGAGGTGCTCCGGCATTGATCTGCAAACGGTGAAAGCGGGAGGAAATCGCTTCACCTCTTCTACTTTAGCAGAACCATATAATAGCGAAAAACCACCCCCCAAGTCAAGGAAATGTTCGTTATTTGTTCTTTTATTTTTTGTTATTTTAGGCAAAAAAAGGCTTGCTTTTTCTTATTTTCACTTTCCGCTTTTCACATTACGGAAGCACATACACGCCGCACAAAGAGCCGCCGCCTGCAACAGGCACTCTGCCTGAGCATGTAGTAGGCTCCCAGCCGCGATACCTCATGCACTCTGTGACGATAAGAGCAGGCGACTGAACGCAAGTCTCTGTCTCTTTATCCATTTGCACGGTAGTGCTTGTTTGCACTAGACGCTGTTTGTCTTTTTGAAACTGTATGGCAGTGTCTCTGGGAATATTAGTCGGGAAAATACCGCAGTGGCACTGGCTGAGATCGAATTCAAGCTTCTGCTGTAATTTGTCCGGAGGCATGAGAATATTGGGCTCGCTTATAGGTCTCCAGAACTGAACAACAGAGTCGCCCATTTTCCAGATACTATCGCTTTCACAAGCAGTAACTAACAGTGCAGTTGCCGCAACAGTACATATAGTAGTAAGTGAACGCCTCATGCAAATCTCCATTTTTAGACACTCTACAAGTAAAGCAATATACTCAATAGCTTAAAAAAGATTTAACATACACAACTTCACACTCCACACTTCTAACTATAACAATCCATTGTGTTTGAAGCTGAAAAACGAACCGGAACTCATAATCATATGGTCTATTACGGTTATGTCTACGGCTAAACAAGACTGTACCAGCTGCTTTGTTATTTCTTCATCTTCCTTGCTGGGCTGCACATCGCCGGACGGGTGATTATGTGCCAGCACTATCGAAGACGCATTCAACTCTACTCCTTTTTTCACTATCTCTTTTATCAGTATCGGTGCCCTGTTCGGCATTCCAGCTTCTTTTATTTCGTCTTTGATGATGCGTCCTTTTGTGTCTATGAACAGCACTCTCACATGCTCTACGGCTTCATGCCCTATGCTCATTCTTAAATAGTCTATTATGCGCTGCCAGCTGTTGAACACGTCTTTGTCGAGTATTTCTTCTTTTGCTGCGCGCAGTGCTATTGTACTTACTATCAGCAAAGCTCCTATGACAGCCTCGGATAGTCCGGAGGCTTTCAGTCTTTCCGGCGTTGCGCTAAGCAGTTTCCACAGCCCGCCGTATTCTTGCAATAGCTTTTTTGCCAGCGGCTTTACATCTTGTCTTGGTATAGAGGCGAACAAGAGGCATTCTAAAATCTCATAGTCCAGCAAGCCGTCGCCGTGAGTGATGAATAATCTCTTCCGCAATCTGTCTCTGTGCCCTTTTTGGAAATCTTTTAGGGCATGGTCTTTTGGTGATTTATTCATGGTGGAGCTGCAAAGTTGAATGTAGAGAATTCATACTAAGCAGCAATTCACATTTTTTCAACCATTTATCTTTGTAAATGCAGACTTGCCTCCGGACAGCGAGAATCTTCTCTCCGGCTTTGGCTCCATACATTTGTTCCAATAGCCCGGAGCCTGCAGGTTAGCCAGTCCTTCGTTTACATTTTTTAACTCTATGCCGCTATTTTGCAGAACAACCGCCAATACAGGTGCTAGGCTGCGCATAGTGTTGAGATAAGAGTCATCAGTAGCATCTTTGAGGATATGTTCGTCAGTCGTGGAGTTGCTTGGAGTTTTATATCCCAGACTCGCGCCTGTAAAGTAGAAGTTTCCTTTATCATACCCCTCATTTGTAGCAACCCTGCCAAGACATTTATTTTCAGCGCAGAGCCTTATATAGGCTTTGTATTCGTCATCATTTTTCAAAACAAGTCTTGCCGCCAGATTTGTTGCTCTGTCCGCAATACCTGTTTTAGCTATCATACGGTTGTCAAGAGATCTTGTGCTGATTACTACATAAATCTCATCGTCTTTTAACCCTTGCTGAAGCATCAAAGCCAGAGGAGAAGCCATGGAGTCTGAATAACGGTGCCCGTTCAAAACTTTAGGATACCCTCCTATTCCCGGTATAATACAAGCAGCTTCGAATCTATCCAGAGTGTCGGTCTCGTCTGCCGGCTGTATCCCCAGAAACTCCAGTTTCATAGTGTCTAAATTAGCCGCCGCGAAATAAATGGGCACTCTGTTTTCTTTTAAGGCGTCAAAATGCAGCTCGTTTTCTACGAGATCTTTTGCGTATTTCAAGTCCATAGGAGGAGCAAAATTACCGTTTGAACCGATAACCTCTTTTGTCGCTAACGCCCATATTACAGACTTCATTCTTTTCATATCTAAAAATTTAGTGCCGGCCATGTCATGGAATATTATAGGAGAAGTAAGCCTTGCATCTCCGGTTACAGCGAACAAGGACAGCGGAGCACCTATAGATGTTGCGGAAATCTTATCGGCAACGGCGGCAATGCCTTTTGCGTTTCTGTAAGCAATTATCTCCCAGCTTTCTTGTTCTTTGTTGAGGCTCTTTACTGCAAGAGCGAAATCGCCGTTATGTACTACGGTTAACTGCGCCAAACGCCCGAGAGACTCGAACGCGGATAATGCGCCGGCTCCTATGACGCCGCGCATTCCGCCGCCTTCGAGTACTACGTTTATCTTTCTGGTATCCGCTGGTTTTTGTTTTAAACCGGTGTTCGCTTCGACTATACGGTTTATTATGGCGTATTCCGTTAAAATTTTTCCTGACATGATAATACTCTTCAAATTTGATTTATATATTCATTATAACAAATAACAGTTGCTACTATGTTGCTAATTATAGCTGCCGGCACTACTTTTATCAACTATTATTACTTTAACCAACTCCAAACTTTAAGCATAAATTAAGTAGTTTATGATACGAAAAATGGTTAATTTACAGGAGATTAAAATGACCTTTTCAACAAGGACGGCGTTCACGGTATTATTCCTAGCCTGCGCCTCCTATACTCTTAGTATTTTCCTGAGACTATTTCCCACTGTACTTGTAGAAGATTTCACAATAGATCTCGCAATTAACACTGCCGAAGTGGGTCTTTTCAGCAGTACGACCATGCTTGCCTACGGACTCATGCAGCTGCCTTCCGGATTGCTGGCAGATGCTTTCGGAGGCAAAAGAACTATTGTCTGGCTTGGTATCTTAGCCGGCTTGTGTACGCTTGTTTTTGCGTTCTCCGGCGATATTACGGTAATGACATTAAGCAGAGTTGTGACCGGTTTTTCCATAGCTGTAACAATTCCGGCTCTGGCATTGCTTGCGCATCATTTTCCTGCGCACATGTACGCAAGAGCCGCCAGTATTTTGCTGAGTTGCGGAGGTCTCGGCACTATCCTTGCTGCGCCTCCGCTTATAGCTCTGTCCGGTGCTTTCGGCTGGCAGTATGCTTTGGCTTTCTTTGCTGTTCTGGTTTTAATAGTAACTTTTTTGATTGTAATCCTTATACCAAAGGATAAAGCGGCATCTGATATGAATAAAGTTCCGGTGAAAGATTTGTGGATTGGGATTAAAAAAGTTTTCTCGTCTTTGCAATTCTGGCCTTTCGCCTTGTGGCAGATGTTTATGTCCGGCACGTACTTTATGCTGGCATCTTTATGGTGGGGGCCTTACATAACGGAAGGTTCTGGGTTTTCTGTGACAGAGGTAGGCATCATAATGACAGTAGTTGCCGCAACGATTTTCATTGGTCAGCCTGTGCTGGGATATTTCTCTGACGTTGTGGTGAGGGCGAGAAAAAAGCCGGTGCTTATAATTTCTGCAATAGGAATGATAAGCTCTGTAGCGATGGTTATGTATACCGGACAAATGACTTTTACTATGCTTATTATTCAAACGGTATCTTTAGTGATAGGAATAGGGCTTGGATCTCCGCTGATTTTCACTATGGTAAAAGAGACATTTCCGCTTAATCTTGCAGGCACTGCATCAGGGAGCATGAACATGCTGTATCCTATTTGGGCGGCTGTTATGCAGACTTTATTTGGAATAGTTTATGAGTATAAACTTGCGGATAGCACTCCTGCTGAAGCAATGGGAGCAGCCTCATGGATTGTAGTAGCGAACTGTGCTGCGGCAGTGATAGTGTGTTTTCTGATGAAAGAAACATTTATCGGCAAACAACCTGAAGCGACCTAAACCAATTCTACATTTCACTATCTGTGCTTATATCCGGATAAGTTCTGGGAAACGGCCTGTCTTTTTTGCCTAATGGAGAATCCACATGGCTTGCTTGTTTTCCGCAAGCGGAAACGGACACAGCGCATATAATCAGCACTATGCCCGTCAGTAAAACTACTATTGTCCTTTTCAAATTACGCTGCCTTAGAAGTCATGCTCTTAACAACGCCGTACACTTCATTAAGGCTGTCGTTGACGCACTGGCTTACGGTTTCTACCGCCTGAGAATTGCAGCGGGCAAAAGTTTCGGAAGCATCACGCAGAGTGTTCATGTACTTTTCCATAGCGATTTTGCTCATCTCTGCCTGTTTCTTAGCTTTTTCCTCTGGAGTAGGAGAAGCCATAATATCGCGGAACATCTGAGAGTTATCTTCCATTAACTGGCGGTAACCTTCCATTTGACGTTTAAACAGCGATTGCAAGGTTTCAAAAGAGCTTTGGCTGAAAGCACCCAAAACTTCCATATTCTTGCGTTGAACAGCAATCAGGGCTTCCATATCAATGAAAGGCACAGTCTTAGCACCGCATTGCGACATCATCTGCTGCATCTGTTTTTGAAAGTCACCCATGTTTTGCTGGGCTTTCTGCATTTGTTCAGACCAAGCCGAAGAGAAATCCTGCCCCTGAGAGCCTAAAGGCTGGAAAAAAGCTGGACTCATCATCTTTGACATATCAAAAGACTTGTAGAAGTCAGAAATTTTAGACATATCAAAAAATTTAGACATATCAGCGGAACAGAAAGGATTATTGAACGACATTAACACCCCCAGAAACGTTGCAAAAGAAAAAAATTATATATGAGACAACCCACGCAAACAAGACACTCTGGCATTAAACCAGAATAATATTTACCCTCTATAATTATTGACCCACACAAGAAACTGCATGGATGCAAGATTACCAGCACCACCGATTATGGTTAATTTATACCCTACTTTCTTTCTGTTGTCTAGCTCTTTTTTTGCATCGCACATACTTTTTTATTTCCGCTTTTCACTTTCCGCATTAATAAAAAATGCCGCCTAGCCTTAAACTAGACGGCATTTAATACACTTTCAAAGACTTACAGTACCTGACCGCCCTTACTCTTGTCTTCTTCCACGGCTGGAGAGAAGCGGGTGGCATTCTTGAAAGAAGACACCGGGCCAGTCTTAGGAGACATAGCACCGTTAGTGACTTCCAATTCGCCGATTATCTGACCACCGACATTGACTTCGAGTTCGCCGTACTTGACTCTGCCGCCGACTCTGCCGGTGGAACGAATGGTGAGTCTTCCGTGCACTACTAGGTCGCCGTCATATCTTCCTGCGATGTCGGCATTTTCAATCTCAACATTGCCCTTGAACTGACCGGTTTCTTGGATTTCCAGCAGTCTGCCGTCCGTAAGAGTAACTTCTACCTTACCGGCAACAACGAGAATATCGCACGAAACAATCTCTCCTTTAAGAGACAGGCCGTCTCCGACAATCAGCTTTCTGCCTTCGCCGGATGCCGCCTGAACTCTTTTATTACCAACATCAGCCAAACGCCTTGGCACGCCGCCGACACGCGGCATAGTAGGTATTGCATCAGAGCGAGGCGAAGAAATAATGGAAGTATCTTCCATCTCTTCCAGTTCATCTCTAAAATCTGTTTTATTTTTTTCCTTAGGTCCAAACATCCGTTACTCCTGCGAAATGAGGTATCGAAACAACATATTCGAATCATTAACACATCTTTAATAAAGTTTGCAAGAACCAAAATAAAACTTCTCGAAATTATTAGAGATTCCTGAAAAAAGATATAGATAGCGGGTGTTGAGCCTGTTAATAGTTTATATCTTTTATTTACTTGCGCATTCAATTATTGTTCGTATAGCCTAATACTCTATATTTCTTATGCGAATCACCAATTAAGAGAAAATAATAACATGATCGATATATGTGCCGTAGGCAATGCTCTTGTAGACGTAATTATTTCTGTCAATGACGAGTTTCTCATTGAAAACAATATTGTAAAAGGCACTATGCAGCTTATAGATGAAGATGTATCTGATGTGCTTCTCTCTAAAATAGGCGGCAATAATCACTCTGCTTTTAAAGGGGAAGTTGCGAAAATGTCGTCCGGAGGCTCTGCTGCCAACACAGTGGCAGGAGCTGCGAATTTAGGCTCTAAATGCTGTTTTTTCGGCAAAATAGGCAATGATGTACTAGGTAAAGTCTTTGCTAATGATTTGAAAAATCAGAAGATTTCTTTCTCGACTCAGCCCTCTCATGTTTTATCTACAGGGCGGTGTTTGTCTTTTGTGACTCCGGACGCGCAACGGAGCATGGTTACGTTTCTTGGAGCTGCCAGCGAATTCGATTCGAATGATCTTAATCCCGGACTCATAGAGCAGTCTAAAGTAATTTATTTGGAGGGCTATCTTTTTGACAAGCCCAGTGCTCAAAAGGCTTTTGTCGCCGCTGCTAAAATAGCGCATAAGGCGGGACGGAAAGTAGCCATGACTCTGTCCGATGCTTTTTGCGTAGATCGGCACCGCGAGGCTTTCTTAGCTCTTATTCAGAAAGATATTGATATAATATTTGGCAATAAGGCGGAACTGACTTCTTTGTATCAGACTGATAATTTCGAAGAGGCTATAAGAATGGCTCACAAGTCCGTAGATATAGTTGTGGCTACACAGTCCGAAGAAGGAGCTGTAATCATGGACAAGCACGAGATGATACACTCTCCTGCGCACGCTGTTCCTGCTGTAGTAGACACTACGGGCGCAGGCGATTTGTTTGCCGCCGGATTTCTGCACGGTCTGACTTCAGGAAAAACACTTAGAGAATGCGGGCACATAGCCAACATTATTGCTGCCGAGTGCATAAGCCACTACGGCCCCCGCCCTCCTACGAATCTCAGAGAAATCCTCAACGCAGAGTTATAAAGCCTTTTGCCGGCGAATGGGCGGACTGTCGTAATGCAGTGAAGGCAAGACGGGGTGCGGGGAGTACTCTTTATACTGCTTACCCATCATTTTTATTGAAGCCTTTACAAGAGCATCTACGGAATCAACACGCTGCGGAAAATCATTATCTTGGACAAACCACGAAAGATCTGTACAGCCGGTAATTATATACTCGCATCCTTGATCTAACAGGTGTTCCAAAACCATGTTAAAGTCTTCTATATTTCCTTTTCCCGTTTTCTTTACTTGGGAATAAATAATTTCCATAGTCTTTGCCTGCATATCCTTGCTGGGCGACACAGGGACAAGACCTACACGTTCCAGTGCCTTGTGATAAAGACCCATTTGCACAGTGCCGTCGGTTGCCATAATCCCAACCTTTACCTCCCTCTCACTCTCTCCTCTCTCCTCTCTCCTCTCTCCCGCCCTCTCCTTTACCGCTTTCACGGTTTCATCAACTATATTAATTACTTTTACTTTACTTTCAATAAAAGGAATAAAGTATGTCAAAGTATTACACGTAAGCACCACGGAATCAACACCGGCATCGGCAAATAGTTTTAGACTGTCGTTAAACTCGTCCACAACAGCCTGCACAAGAGCAGGGTCATTGCTTAAAATTGCCGTGGTTCTATCGGGTATGGCAGTGTCGCTGTAGATAAGAGCGCGAATATGCTCTTGATCTTTTTCAGCACAGGTATGTTTTACGATTTTATCATAAAACGAGACAGTGGCATCTGGACCCATGCCGCCGAGAATTCCAAGAATAGGTTGTTTATTATTTCTCATACAAGCAGGATTAACACACTTATCCCTGAATAACAAGATAAATTTTTATGTACCGGAGCATAGTTGCTGCGTATTACAAGCCCGGAGCCGTGAGTTGCTTCACTGCCCTGCCTCTTGTTGGGGAATGCGAACTCTTCGTCCAAATAAAAACCTCTGCGTTCAAACTCCTCTATTACAATCTCAAGGCTTATGGAATGCCCTGTTATCTTGTCTCGCCAAGCGCAGTAACATGGGCAGTAACGCTCTCGGCTAAAGCCTTAAGGTTATATCCGCCTTCAAGAAAAGAAATAAGGCGGCCGTTGGCGTGCTTGTTTGCCAGAGCAACAAGATCGCGGGTTAGCGTCATGTAATCTTCTGTTTCCAAGTTTTGTGCGGACTTAGACTCATCTTTATGCGCATCAAAACCCGCGTTGATAATAATCAGTTCCGGACGCTCTTGTTCGATGCGGGGAAGGATTTTCTCTTTCCATGCCCGAAGCCAGTCTTCGCGCGAAGTATCCGGAGCCATGGGAACATTCAGGATATTTCCGCAGCCTGTCTCGTGTGCAAAGCCGGATTCCGGCCATAATGGAAGCTGGTGAATGCTGATAGCGCATATGCTGGGGTCGTTTTCAAATATCTGATGCGTTCCGTTGCCGTGGTGGACGTCAAAATCCACGAACACTACCTTTCCGATGCCATAGGTTTTTTGCGCATACCGCGCTGCAATGGCGGCATTGTTAAAAACGCAAAAGCCCATGGCCTTGTTCGTAAGAGCATGGTGTCCGGGCGGACGCGTAGCGCAAAAGGCTTTCGTGTCCGTCCCTTTCATTACAGCATCAACTGCCATGACCGCTGCGCCGGCGCAGCGCAAAAGAGCCTCTCCTGATTCAGGTGAAAGAGTCGTAACTTCGCCGTCATCATGGTCGGATACGATTTCGTTAACTTCAATGTCTTGATACCCCTCTTTCGGGACCGAAGCGAAAACAAAGTCAATATAGTCCTTTGTATGGACAAGTTCTATTGTTTCGCGTGATCCCGTCTGCATTTCAATGAAACGAAGATTCGGCAGGTTTTTTGCCTTTAAAGCGTCCATCACAACGGTTAAACGCTTTTTGTTCTCGGAATGCGCTACGCCCGGGTCGTGCTGTTCACAAGCTGGGTGATAAAAGCAGAGAGTCATTGTCTTTCTTTTCCTCCTGTGTACGAGTAGCCAGCGTAAAAGAATGGTTATGCACCGTCAAGGCGTTTTGCGACTCCATAAAGGATTCAATCAGGTTGGGTTTCGATTTTGCTGCGGCTTCGAGTGCCTCGCCGCATAAACAGCGCGGTACCATACGGTCATCGCCGTAGGACAAAGGCTCAAAACCAAGTTCCCGTATAACCGGCACAAGCGACTTTTTGGAATCTTTAGAAATCGTTATATCAGTATGCCCTGTCCAGCCTTTTGCCGCTTGGATTTGTATTTGTTTTTCAAGCATGGCAGCGGCAGTTTCCTTGCCGCACCCATTGGGAACGAAAGTTTCAACATGCATACCGCTGACAAGCCTGAAAGTTGAATAGCTGCGATAAGCAATGCTCTTTGCAATAGGCGTGCCCGCCTTGTCAACTGCAACCAGCACGACCATATTGGGATTTGCCGGATTGAGACCGCAGTCATATTCCGGCAAACAAACCGATGCAGCATTTTCTGAAAAGAGCTGCACAATGCTCTCTTTGTCCTTCGGCTCTGCAAAGGGACCTTTAAAACGCCATGTCAGGAGATCGTCATGCCGTTCGCAGCCGAAACTGTCATAAAAACGATGGGCAACCAGATTGTTTGCGGCGCATTCCCATGCCAGATAGGAATAGCCCTTGCACAGCGTTATCTGCGCCAGCGCAGCCATTGCAAAATGACCAATGCCCTTGCCGCGTTGTTTCTTGGTTGTTACAATGTCTTCGAGATAAACGCCGGGACCGTGCGCTGTCCAGCAATCGACGAATGTAACCGCGCAAAGAGATTTGTCTGTTTCACGGTCTGCAACGAGAAAGGCCTGCAAATCTTTTCTTTGAACAGCCTCAAACAATTTTCTGATTTCCGCCTCACGGCTGCTGTGACTGACAAAAGAGTGGTGTTCTGCTTGTTCTTGAATCAAATCATAGAAAGGCTCTACGTATTTTTTCGTAACAGGCTGTATGAAAAAGGGCTCATTTGTCTCTTTGTGATAAATATCGTGCATTTCAAAATTTATAAAAAAACAACAATTTCTTACGCTAACATGAAAACATATTAAGAACAACAATAAAATGCGATAATATAGTAAATAAGGAGCAAAAAATTAGAGATATTTACGATAACCGTAGCGTTTATGTCCGGGAGGAAAGTCATCGAAAATAACAAAAGTTTCATACCCGAATTTCGGATAAAAATCTGGTGCCTGCCAAGTTTCTGTCCATAGATATATTCCGGTAAGCCCCATTTCTTTGGCTTTCTCTTCGGCAATAGTCATAACTTTGGTTCCGAGACCTGTTTTGCGGTGGTTCTCACTAACCCAAACCAGATCAATATAAAGCCAGCTCCAGAAGACTTTGCCTATAACGGCGGCGATTAGCTCCTTTGCCTCATAAACTAAAACTGAAAAAGACTCTTTATCTTTATCGTGTACAACTCCCCCGGCCTCACTGGTATGTTTGTTTAAGCCTGCAAGGACGGCTTCTTCTTCTTGTTTTGTTGCGGGGCGGAATTCGATTTTGCGCTGGGGCATGGCGGGTCTTTGATTATTGTTTACAGCTGCCTTCAAGATAGCAGTTGTTACAGTGCAACGCAACCGCTTTTAGCTAAATGTCCATGCTCAGTCCGACACCGACATCTTTAACATCGGAAAATTTTGAAAGGTAAATTTTTGCCTGCAGTCCGGTACAGTGGCATGGATAAATGCTTTCAATTTTGTTATCAACAAGAAGTTTTCCAATATGTTCCAAATAAGCATCGCTTTCTTGTATTAAATGCCAGCCGCCGATAATTGTCTTTATTTTGTCATTTCCGGTTACGGATTTTGCATATGATATAGTATTACATATGCCGGAGTGCGCACATCCGGTAATTATAACCAGTCCGTCTTCGGAATTATAAACCAGCGCAGTATCATCTAAGATGCAGTCTTTGTACTCGTTGCCGTCAGAGGCAACAAACTGTCTTTTGCATTCGAAATCGTCCAGCCTAGGGATCTCGCCCAGAAAGAATAATTTATCGGTTATTTGCAGCGGAGTCTTGGAGAATCGTACATTAAAATTATCGTGCAGATATTTTTCCGAAACCGAAATGCCTATGTCGCAGTTTTCTATAAGCTTGGGCAGCATAATGTTCGGATGTGCGATAAAATCTATTTTCTTATTTTGTAAAAAATCAACAAGACATGGAATGCCCCATGAATGATCGTAATGTCCGTGAGATAAAACGAATGTCGTCAGTTTTGATAAATATATTCCGTAAATTTCGGCATTTTTCAAAAACACATCGGATTCGCCGGTATCGAATAATATTTTTTTATCGTCTTCTTCGATATAAACGGAAAACCCGTGCTGACCGCAACCTTTTTTACAAAAACAAACATTATTATCGACAAGGACTGTCAATTTCATCGCAGTATCCCTTCTTAAGGTCTGCTCAGCACGCTATGCGTTGCCGGCTGTCTAATAAACCGTATTTGATAAGTTCATCTCTCAGCCTATCCAATGTACTTTTTTCGACATCGACTAACGGCAGGCGGCACGGACCCACGTCCATTCCCATTAAGTTCATCGCTGCTTTTATCGGCATCGGACTGGGTTCACAGAACAGCGCACTAATCAAATCTAAAGTTTTAAGCTGAAGTGCTATTGCTGCTTTTAAATTCCCTGATAGAAATTCCGAAGTCATGAGATGAGTATCCTCGGGTATAATATTTGCCATGACGGAAATTATTCCTTTGCCGCCCATGGACATTATCGGCAAAATAATATTGTCATCACCTGAGTAAACCGAAAAGTCCTTTCCGCAAAGATTGACCACATCTCCGGCTTGATACAAATTGCATTCTTTTACGCCCACTATATTGCTGTTATCGGATGCTAATTTACATATTGTTTGAGGGTTAATGTTGTAATTGGTTCTCGAGGGCACATTATAAAGAATAACCGGTATTTTTACAGATTTGGCAATAGCGGTAAAATGTTCATACAGTCCTTTTTGCGAGGTTTTATTATAATAAGGTACAACCGCCAATATGCCGTCAGCACCTGCTTTTTCAGCCTTTTGCGTCAGTTCAACCGCATGATGTGTGCTATTGCTTCCGGTACCGGCTATAACAGGTATTCTTTTTGCCGTTTGTTTTACAATAAATTCAACAACGGCTGTATGTTCGTCATCTGTCATTATAGACGCTTCGCCCGTTGTGCCGCAGGCAATAATGGCATCTGTCTTATTGGCAATCTGAAATTCAACCAACTGCGCCAGTTTATCAAAGTTTATTTTACCGTCTTTAGTAAAAGGTGTCACAACCGCACAACCCGAACCGCTGAATAGAACTTTTTTCATAGTAAATTCACCTATCCACGGAATAATACAACATGGAAATTTGGTGCTCCCTGGTTAATTGTTTGTTTTTGACTCTACTTTTTACAAGCGTATGTTAGCACCTTATATCATATATATCAAATAGTAAATTGCCTTTTTTACATAATTCCGGATATTTCCATAATCCGACCTTTCATGTACTATTTTTACCCCGGAACTTGTGAGCATAGCAAATGTTTAAAAACCGTGGAAAGGGCTTGACAAGCGAGAGTGCTAATATGTTATAATCCTATTAGCGCGTTAAGAGTGCAGGTGTGTGGTCGCTGTTAGTGGCAGCCCTTAATGATGTTAACGAAGCTAAGAAAGTACACCTATAAAATTCGTTATAGATTCCCTTGGTTGCAAAATAGGGACAACGAGAGCTCCGATTGTGGAGATGAATGACTTTAATAAAGAAAGAATAGCAAAATTAATTAATGAAATTAGAAATGTTTTTTAGTTCGAAATAAACTAAATATAACGATTATTCAGACAATTGAGAAATGAGCATGAGCGGGTTATCGCTCGCCAGCGCATTAAGCAAATGAATAAAATAGGATATATTAAACATGGGTATATGCGACACAACATTAAGAGATGCGCGATTTTCTCCAAGTGTTTTTTTGTCGAAAGACGAAATGCTGAAAATAGCAGATATTCTTGATAAAATATGCGTTGATGAAGTTGAGCTTGGAATTCCTAATACATCGGAACAGGAAATTTCTATAATTAAAGAAATCAATTCAAGAAATTATAATTTTGTTTCGTCATGTGTGTATTTTTGTTTGAATGACTCGAATATAGATGAATCTATAGAAAATGTCCTGCGTTCCGGATGCAGTTCGGTGTGTATTTCAATAGCTACTTCAAAAAAATTAATGGCACTAAAGACCGGGAGAAATGAAAAAGGCATAATTTCTTTAATGAAACATGCAGTATCCTGCGCGGTTGACAAAGGACTAAAAGTGGTTTTTTCGGGAGAAGATGCCTCCAGAGCAGATTTATCGTTTTTAATTGATTACATTTGTACAGGAGAAGAATGCGGCGCATCACGGTTTAGATTCGCAGAAACCGTCAGCTGTATGGAACCTTTAGACGTCAGCAATGTTATAAGTAAAATCAAAGCTTCAACAAATATAGATATTGAAATACACTCTCATTCGGCATACGGGTTAGCTCTTGCAAATTCTGCAGCGGCTTTGCACGCAGGTGCCAGCTGGGTTTCTTCAACTGTAAACGGCATAGGAGAAAGAGGCGGGAATTGCAACACCATTGACATGATACTTTATTTGTACAGATTTAAGAAACAGGAGAATTACAATACGCAATATTTAAAAGCTCTTTCGGATTATGTCGTATCCTGCACAAGGGATACCGGATATAAATTTACCCCTATAATAGGGAGTGATGCTTTTTATTATGAAAATTACAGCAATTATAAGCATAAAAAACTATATCAAGCTTATCCGCCTGAGTTAGTCGGAAATACTGATGCGCTGGTATTAGGTAAAACAATGTATGAAAAAGTGCTTGAAGTGTGGGGCTTTACACTAAGCAATGAAGAAAAAAGCTATATATTAAACTATATGTATGAACATAAAAAGTGTTTAACAAAAAGCGAGCTGGAGCAGTTGCTAAAAAGTCAGCACTTACCGTAGACAGGCTATATTGGAATATTATTTCTAAAATAACTAAAGGAGGATCTTATGAAAAAGTATAAAACAATTTGCAGTGAATGCGATTTTGAGTTTCTTTTAGATGAACCGGAACTCGGAGAGGTCATAGTTTGTCCGGAATGCGGATTAAACCTCATCATTAAAGAAATTGAAGAGGAAAGTGTTGTTGTCGAACTAACCGAAACAGATATTGAAGACTGGGGGCAGTAAATGAAAATATTTGTTGTTATTGAACTTCTTAGATATGAAGAACGTTTGATAATACAAGAATTAAAAAACAATAATTTAAATCATGAAGTTGTACTGGCTGATTGTTTCGAACGTGCCGCTGCCGGTAATTCACTGTGTTTAATGCGAGTGCCTTCTTATTACAAGGGTTGCTATATAAGCGAATATTATCGCAGCAAGGATATAAAAGTTATTAATAATTATGATGTTTTGCACACATTCGGCGATAAATTTAAAACCGATATTTTCCTTAACAAAAAGGGATATCGAACAATTGAAAGCTATTTATGTTTTAATAAAAAAATGGCGCATGATTATGCAAAAATATTGTTGTTTCCGCTTATCATAAAGCCGCTTATAGGCGGATTTGGAAAGTTGGTACACATAGTGCGGGATAAAATTGAATTAGAGCAATTGTTTGAAATGTACGAAAGTAGCGGCGGAATAAACAAGAGGGTATACTATATCCAAAAATATGTAGAAATTTTAAAAGATTTGCGAATTATAGTTGTTAATGGAAAAATAGTAGCATCAGTGGAAAGAAAAAATTCACTGTTTAAAAAAAACATACATCAAGGCGGGAATTCAATTCCTTATGACTTATCTGATGATGTGAGAAACTATATCAGTCCGTTATTGCAATACTTCACGGATATGCATTTGGGTATTGATTTGTTGGTTTCACGCAGCAACGATATATATATTTGCGATATTAATCCTACGTTTCTTTTCAAAGATTCAATGGAGGCAAGCGGAGTAAATATTGCTGACCATATAGTTCAGCATGTTAAATCGCTAATAACTATTTAATTTAAAGAGAGAGATATATGAAAATCGGAATTTTAGGTGCTGCAGGTATAGTAGGCGTTCAACTTTTATCTTTGGCAATTAAACACAAAAAAATAAATAAAATATATGCATTCTCAAGCAGTCATAATGGGAAATATCTATGGCATCTGTATCCGCATTTAAAAGGTGTATATGAAGATATTTTATTGGAACCAACAATAGAGAATCTCGGATTGTGCGATGTGATTTTTATAGCCTTGCCTCATGGCGAATCTATGAAAGTTGCAGAGAATATTTTGAAATCAAAATGTAAAATTATTGATTTGGGTGCGGATTTTAGATTTGATGATTGCCGTAAATTCGAAGAAACATACTCGGCAAAGCATTTATTATCGCAATATAATACTATGTTCGAATATGGTATTTGCGAAGTGAATCACAAGAAGATTGCTAAAAACAGTAAATATATTGCTTGCCCCGGCTGTATAGCAACGGCAGTTGTTTTGGGCATATACCCTATTATTAATGAGAAATTGGCAAAGAACAATAATTTTATAATTGATGCCAAGGTGGGTTCGTCAGGAGGAGGAAAAACAATAAGCGAAGCTTCCATGCATATGTTTAAATTTAACAGTATAAGGGCATACAAGTTAGTCTATCACAGACATATTGAAGAAATCGCCAATTATTTTAATTGTCAATTTAATGAGGAGATTGAATTATCATTGAATTGTTATTCGGTCAACATGGTTAGAGGTGTACTGTGTTCAATTTATTTTGAATTGAAAGATGAGGTAGATAATACAAGATTACATTCAATATTTACTAACATTTATCGTGATTCAAAATTTGTCCGAATTTTTAAACATAAAATCGGAAAAGACCAGCATCCTAACCCGCAGTTATTAATGGGCTCAAATTTTTGTGATATAAGCGTTTCTTCCCGCGGCAATAAATGTGTAATTCTTGTTGCCATTGATAATCTGATGAAGGGGTCGGCAGGACAAGCGTTTCAGATATTCAACATTATTAACGGTTTCCCTGAAACGGAAGGCATTGATATGATTCCTATTTATCCTGTCTAGATTTGGAAAAAATTATGAATAATATAAATCTTATAAAATTTGGCGGAAGTATACTATCACATGATATAAATAAATGCATAAGCATTATTGCAGACTCAGCAAGAGGTGCGAATAAAACGCTGGTGGTTTTTGGATATTCGAGGATTCTTGCCGGTCATTTAAAACTGAATAATTATATAAGAGGATCTTATACCAATTCAAAGGGAGTTTCATCATTTACATTAGATGAAACGGTTTTAGAATATTCAAAAAAGAGTTGCTGTACACAGGGTGAAGTTATAGAAGCATTGTTAAAAGAGAGAAAAATTAAGGCTGTTTATTTAGACGGTTCTGGTAAAGGAATCGTCATTGGTGAAAGAAAAAAATTGCGGGTTTTAAATAATGAAGGCGTATTAGAAAAATTAAAAAATGATTATTCTGGAATAATACGCAATATACGCGTTGATATAATTCTGAAAATGTTTGATGAATTTGATGTTATATGTATGGGACCGACCATGTATGCTAATGACGATGAAACGCTTGCTTGCGATTCCGATAGTTTGATATTTGCCTTAGCTGATTGTTTGAAATTAAACTCCGTTGTTATATATACAAAAGAAGGCGGCGTTATAATAAATGATAGAATTGTGAACAGCATTAATGAAGAAAATATTGATGAACTGATCAATATAGCAACAGCGGGAATGAAAAAAAAGCTGTATATAATCAAAAAGAACATCAAGAATAAAAATATTGCGATTAATATTCAATAACGGAGCAGACTCTAATGAAAATTTTATTAATAGATAATAACTGCGGACGAATTAACACGCTTATTAATATAATATATAAGTACAGTATTAATGTTGATGTGATTTCACCAACCCAGTATGCAAATCCAAACGATTACGATTGGGTTATATTAACTGGAACCGATATTGCGCCTCATCTTAATTTAGACTATTACAGTAAAGAGATTGAGCTTGTTAAAAACTGTAAAGTGCCGTTACTGGCTATATGCGGGGGGCATCATTTATTGAATTTAGCATTTAACGGTACAATAAAGAGTTTGGATCAGGCTATATATGGAAAAATAGAATTTAATAAAGGGTCTGATATATTTTGTGATTACAAACAAGAGAAATACTTTACTAAAAACAGATATGTTATCGACAAACTATCAACGGAGTTTATCTCTATAGCGGAGTATAAAGAAAATATTTATGCAATCAAGCATAAGGAAAAGCCTCTGTATGGTTGTCAGATTCATCCTGAGCGCGGAAAAAATAAACACTATTTTTTTGAAAACTTCTTTAATAAAGTAGTTCAATATAATAAATATGCTTCAGAGCGTATTACGAGACTTTCGGTAAATAATTTCAAAGGAAAAATATTAAATAAAAAAACAGATAATGTTTTTTCAAAAATTGATATGGGAGAGGGCAACCCCGATATTCAGCCGAATGAAAGAATAATTAAGCAGCTCCATAATTTTTGCTTAGAAAAGGACATTATTAACACATATCCGTCAAGAAGAGGCAGCAGGATATTACAAAACGCATTAAAAAATTATTATACAAAAAACAAAGGATATGTTTTAGACGACAATACGGTTTTCATGCCTACTTTAGGTTCAAAAGAAGTTATGGCACATACAACTTTGGCGTTCTTAAACAGAGGAGATACCATTCTTATTCCTCAGATAGCATACCCTTTCTATAGAAGAGCCGCCGAATATGCCGGAGCAGCAATATTTGATGTGCCTGTAGACAGACGATATATTCCTCTTATTGACAGAGTGAGCGAAGACGTTTTAAAAAAAGCAAAAATGATGTGGATAAATTATCCGAACAACCCAACCGGTGCAATGATTGAACAGAGCGATTTGATACATTTATATAACAAATGTTTGGAATATGACATAATTCTTTGCAATGACATGGCATATGAGAGCATTGTGAATATTGACAATAAAAATTCCAGCAGCCTTTTTATGACAAATGAGAATACGAAAAATTATATAGAATTGCATTCTTTTTCGAAATCATATTCCATTCCCGGCTGGAGAACCGGTTTCATTTTAGGACAAAACTATTTAATTGATTTAATCGAATCGTCGAAGTCGGTTTTTGATACGGGATTGTTTATTGGATTTCAAAAAATGATAGTGTATTTATTGAAAAATGAAGATGTATTCAAAGAGGAGATCAGAATAGCATACAAAGAAAGAGCAGAGTATTTCACTAATGAAATGAAAAAGCTTGGATTTGATGTCAATAAAAGTGAAGGGACACCTTATTCTTGGGTGAAAACACCAGCCAATTATACAAGCAGCGAGTTTGTTGATTTATTATATGAAAAGTGTAACATCATAATTTTGAGCGGTGAAGTATTCGGCACTGCGGGAACCGGATATATAAGATTTTCTCTTACGCAGCCAATGCATATTTTAGAAGAAGCTATTTCTAGAATACGCTGTTTGCTTGTCGAGATGTCTGATCGTTAAGTATATTTAACCGTAACGTATCTGCCTTATTTTAAATCTGATTAACCATATACTCTACTTTACGAAAGTATTATTTTAATTTATCCTGACTGGACAGAAAAATTTCTTGTTTAATAGGAGATAGAATTGACAGTTGTTATTACAAATATTAGTGAAGCTATAGAATTTGTACTCGAAGAACAGCGGGCAGGGATTTTGCACGGGATTAAGGCAGGGGAATTGGCCTGTTTTGCGGATCATGACGGAGCTACCGGAGACAGAAACCCGAAACGTGATGACGACACGAGTTTATCAGAGCCTCAATGGATAAATGTTATGAGTCTGGCAAGAGCCAGCACCGCTTTTTGTATTGTTACAGCTCGTGATTTATCATTTATACGCGACATATACTTCAAAGACCATAAGAGAAACAGTTCAAGGATTCCAAGATCATTTTCTAGCGCAGGAAGCTCTGGCTATCATTTTTCAGAAAACATTAGAAATTATATAGAAGATTATGCTAACGAAATAACCATGCCTATTTTCGACAAAAACGGAAATCCGCACAAACAAGATGATGTTGAAGATGCTATTATAGAGATGTATTATATTACAGAAAAACTTGAGAGAAAATTTTGTAATAATGTGGAATCAGATCAGCGCCGAATTAGTGCAACGGCTTTAATTACAAAAGGCTTTGAAACAAACGAAGCATTGGAAGAATTTAAAAAAGAAGGAAACAGACTTCTTTTGAAAGCACAAGAACAGCTTGGTGATTCTATTAGTATTAAAAGCAAAAGTTCGTTCAATGAAAAACGCACGGGATATATAGATTATACACTGGAAGACGCAAACAAAAATGCTTCGCTGAGCTGGCTTTTGCAAAACAAAATAAATACTAAGAACACTAAGGCTGCCTTATCTTGGGGAGATACTTCTCCGGACGAAGAGATGATGAAAGCAATCAGTGACCGCATAGGCAGAAAGAAAGTCCTGTGTATTGGAGTCGGACCAAAGATAGAAGGTAAAACTCTGGACGGCGGTTTAGACGCAAGCATTTGTGCGGAAGAAGGAAGCGGTTTTTCTCATGTAGACCTTATGCACGCAATTATGATGACAGTGCACTCGCCAAGGAAGATGAAAAAGTTATTGAAACAGAATGTTGTTACTAAAGATGATTTATATGCTATAGACAATACAAAGAATGTTCCGCACAAGGGGCTAAGGAGGCATTCGTACCTTCTTGGTCTGCGAAGGTAAGGTTAATTAGAGCTTTTTATTTGAATTGTACACAAGTTATAGGGTAAAATAGTACATGAAAGCTCTTATTTTTGATCTTGACGATACGCTGCTCAATTCCCAAAAGCGGATAGGCGAAAAAACTAAGCGTGCGCTGGTTGTTTGCAATAACGCTGGTTATAGACTCATTATCGCAACCTCGCGGCCTATTCGCTCTGTTCAAGACTTCATTGACAAAGAAATCCTGTCTCTCTTCACAATAATCACGCTCAACGGCTGCGTGGTTTATGAGCCTGATGCCTTAGAGTATCCTCGCACCATGGGTTGTTTAGGATCATGCTTTTTCGAACTTCTGGGCAAAGTCATGACGCTTGAACCGATGCCTCATATTTCAATCGAAATTGACGGCAGAAAATTCGCAACGAACCAGCAATTGAGCGAAAAGGAGTTAAGAGAATATCATTCGGCAACGCCGGACATGGTTATTCCTCTTGATAAAGTGAGTCCTGAAAAAGTCTGTAAGCTTGCAGTGGACGGGCTGGGGCATAAACTGGACGCGTGTATGCAGTTTTCTTCAGATTATAGAAATCTTCGGTTCATTCCGGCAGCCGGCAATACCTTTGTCAATATCGTTCCTTCCGGCATTGATAAATCGACAACGATTCTGGCATTAGCCGAAAAAGAAAACATCGACCTGAAAAACTCTTATGCCTTCGGCGATGATTTTCCTGATTTTGAGATGCTCCGCATTGTCGGCAATTCCGTTGTAATGGGTAACGGCGAGGAAAGTCTCAAACGTAACGCTGACTTTGTAATCGGTCATTGTGATGAGGATTCCATTGGTACGTTTCTCTTTGAGAGAGTCTTAGGGTACTAACATACGCTTGTTTACTTTGAATGGAGAATACGGTTAACGAAAAAGGTTCTTTTGAAGCAATAAAACCCGAAACATTACACCTGTAATGTTTTTTAAGGCGGGGCTGAAACCTAACCCCTTGAAAACTCTGGCTTGCCACATATTTAAACATAAATACTGTCTGAAACAGAAGCCCTGAATCGCATTGACTTTTTGCATTTTTATAAGTATACTTATAAAAAAACACAAACCATACTTACAAAAATGCAAAAAGAGGGAAATATGGTGCAATTACAAAGACAAATGAGCAGTATTCTTGAGAAAACTATTGAGGAAAGACCTCTGGTTTATCTAAACGGACCGCGCCAAGCAGGTAAATCTTGGCTGACCAACCATATGAATATTGACCCGCAAAGCATAAATTACATCACATTTGACTCTCCGCTAGTACTAGCAGGCGTTAAATCCGACCCGGAAAGTTTTATAAAATCTCTGTCTGATGACAAGCTGTCAGTGATAGATGAAGTCCAACTTGCTCCGGAGATCTTTCGGTACTTAAAAATAGCGATTGATGAAAGCAGGACAAAGGGAAGGAACTCTCGCCTCTATCTTTTGACGGGTTCGGCAAATCTGATGGCTTTGCCAGAGTTATCCGAGTCGTTAGTCGGAAGAATGGCGGTTCTTACGCTTTTGCCTATTTCGTCAAGCGAATATAAGGAAACAGGTATAAACTTTATCTCACGCCTTTTTAACGAGGATTTATCGTATAAAAAATACGAAGATTATGACCTGCTTGATGTAATTACTCATGCGACTTTTCCGGAACTTGCAAGCACACAGAAGAAGACTCAGAAAAACCTTTTCGGAGAAATAGAAAATCCCTCTTTGCCAACTTCAAACAAATGGTATGATCATTATCTTACAACTATACTTCAAAGAGATATTAAAAACATAGCAGACATACGTAAGCCGGAAAAACTTGTGATGCTGCTTTCGTTCTTGGCTCTACGGGCTGGAAGTCTTTTGAATGACAGCACAGTTGCAGGGCTGGCTGGAATATCTAATCAAACATACAAAAATTACAGAGACTTCTTAGTAAACACCTTTATTATTTTTGAGCTTCAGTCATGGTCTACACAGCGCAATTTGACAAAACGATTTACAAAAGCACCTAAGGTGTTTTTCAATGATACGAACCTTTTGGTCTATATGTTAAAGAGAGACATTTACGATATTTTCAAAAATGACAGACCTGCTGCCGGGCATGTGTTTGAAAACTTCATCGCAACCGAGATAATGAAAAACGCCGCGTCACTTACAGATATAAACATTTCTCATTTCCGCACCTCTGATAATAAAGAGGTTGATTTTGTTGTTGAAAAATACAACGGCGATACAGTCGGGATTGAGGTTAAACTTGACAGAACCGTACAAAAAAGCGATTTCAACGGTCTCAATGTTTTGCAGCAAGCAGCAGGAGGCAAGTTCAAAAAAGGCATAGTAATTTACACTGGCAACGACATAGTATCTTTCGGTAATAATTTATGGGCTGTGCCGGTTTGTTATTTGTGGGAGAGGTAGGGGCAGTGAATCAATAAATATTGAACAGTATTTTGTGATTTTTTCTAAGACAGATTCAAATGCGCTTTTAGCCAAGTCCAAAACCTGTCTTCAGGTTTTGTGCCAGCCTTATGCAGGATTCTCTTGTAATGCCGCTGAACATGTTTGCATCTTTGGGCGAAATGGTTCCGGCATCAAATGCATTGTTGGTGATTTCATTAGCCATAAGTGCACATACGTTATCTGTTCCCTCAGGCAATGCAGAGCTTGTGCCTAATTTGCCGGTCGTATAATAATCTATGCATGCATCTTTGAAATCAGCATATAGCTGGTGTGCATCTGTGATCGCAATGTTCTTCGTTTCAATCGCAAAGCTTTGCATACAAAGCAGCTGTAGGGCAGGTATCTTGTGCGGAATTTATATCAATTCTTGATACTGTTGTATCGAATATTGGTATATATGCTACAGCTTGTTCAGCCGCAGACATCATATGCGTACCAAGTACGATTAGCGTGCCCGCGAGTACCAAATTAAACAATACAGCTTTAGTTATAAAATTCCTGTCTTCTTCGGTGTGCCCCCCCGGCAATGCGCAAAGGGATGCTAAGCCAAAAAAACCAAATCCAATAAAGCTTACAACGGCACCTGCTGTACCCATGTCTACAAATGCGTCGTCTCTCTTAGCGCAATGCTCTTTTGCAGAAGCAATAAATCTGTTAATACTTTTCATAATATGCCTTTTTTAATAAAAATATTCGCAATCAATACAAGATTGATTATTACAAAAAACAGTTTTTTACAATAGTTTTGTGGAAATTAACTATAAAAAACAAGCCCGTGTTACAGCTGTAACACGGATTTTTGAAGCACCGCCGGCTAAGTCCCTGATTTAGCTGGTGGGTGCGACAGGGATTGAACCTGTGACCCCTACCGTGTGAACCAACCAAAAAGCAAAGAAATACAAGAAAATCAAAGCGTTATCGCGCAACAAAAGTCATAAAATGTAGTCCTGCGCAGCCCTTTACTCGCACATGACTCGCACAAATTGTGTTTAGTAGGAATAAAATTACAGTGTAATATTATTGTGAAAAATTTTCAAGATATTCTATAAGCCTTTCATATTTAGTTTTGAATCATGTCTATTGACATTACACCATAAGATACAATCAAGCAACCTACTTCTCATATGGCGGGTAGAAAGTACCTATAATAACATAAGGATTCGGGGCTTTGCGTATATGCCATTGACGGGTAGTTCCGAGAAAAAGATACAAATCTTTGGTACCTACAAAATTGTCCATGTATTGTTCACGTACTTTTTTCAAAACGATTTCTTCACCATGCCGCTTCAAACAATTCCAGTAGAGTGCTCCAATTTCCCAATCTTCTATCATCAATGTACTTTTGATACCTTCGTCATCAAGAAAACTATATGAAAACTTATACGGCAGCTTTCTCACATGCTCAAAATCAACCAAATCATGCTCATCTAAAATATTTTCCCGTTTCAGCCTGTCTTGAATAGCTTGCAGCTTATCAGCAGACAGCTCTGTATTTGCTTTTTTGATTACAAAATCAGTGATTTTACTGGGCTTAAAAATTACTAGAGAAAGCTCGTTCGCATGTGCTTTTGTAATGATTTCTTTTTTATTCGTATAAATCTTATTTTTATCTAAAAGAAGTTGCCGCCGTTGCGCCCAATCTCTGTTCTTGCCAGTATCTACCTTGTCCAGCAATACTATGCCATCGCCGTACACATCTGGAACTCGGCGGCTTTCAGGTCTAATATCCTTGCTATATTCGACTTCCGCTTCAACCCACTGATATTTAGCATAGCGTTTATCGCGTTCTAAAAGGCGGAATGGAATCGGAAAAAGCCGTACCCAAGAACCGTCTTCTCGGACTCCTGCTGTGCAAGCAACTTCCGTATAACTTTCAGACATTACCGGATACGTCTTAATTACAATAAGAATTTTTTCTTTTGTCATGATATACTCTTAAATATAAAGATGTCTAAATATGCCGCACATCATATTGCCAATCATGGCGTTGCGAGAGGACGTTAGCGATACGTCCTCTGTGGCATTTGTGAACGTCTGCTTCAAAACAGGTGATTGCAATGCGTTTGCGGTTTTTGAAAATTTCAAACAAATTGTTCAGCGCAGCTTGATTTTCTTTCAGTTCATTTTTTTCATAAGAAGCAAACAATCGGTCATAATCAGCTTGAATATTCAGCTCTTGCCGTTGTGCAGACGATATACCTAATTCGGGAATATGAATATATTCTATATCCAATTTCGCAAGAGTCTCCGAAAGAGTCTTTTGCGAAAAGCCGTATTTGTGACTAAAGGCATTGCGACGCACGTCAACCAACGTTCTGATGTTGTTTTTAATAAGACGATTCAGGTACCCTTCAAAAGACGATCCTTCATAACCAATAGTAAAAAAGCACTGTTCAGCAGCTTGAGGATGTGCAGCTTTTATCTTAGCAAGTTCTTCACCGCTCACCAAACTAGCAGCGATTTCGCTTTTAATAGCATAGTACGGATAACGGCGATAAATGTCTCGCAATAAGTCGTCACCTTTTAGTGCAGAATATTTACGATATAAATTGTTGAATGCGTCATCGACAAAGAAACTGTCTGCAACATAGTTTTTACTCAAACACCAGTCTTCTGCATCAACCAATGCACCGATTTCTACCATACGACGCTTGTCCGCATCAGACTGAAAAGAAAAACATCCGTATTTGTATGGAACAAATTCAAAGGACGGTTGTTTTTCAAATTCCTGAGTATATAAAAACAAATAGTTTTGAAAATCAAGACACGGCAAACACCCGCCAAAGACTTCTAATAAATCGAGCAGCGTTTTCTGGCGATAATTCAATGCGGGCTTTTTTGGATACACCATTACGTACATTGTCTATAGCCGATTTTTGATTATAATGCAAGAGGTAATTATGTAGAACGGATTTATTCGCGAATATAATTTATGATATTCCTAATTTACAAGTTATAAAAATAGTATTACTGTAAATAATAATTAAATCTAAATCCTATATTGCAATATAACAAAAAAGGAAAGAGTCATGAATCTATGGATACTAACTGAAGAACGTCCGAAGATTGAGGTATTGCGGCAAATACTAGCCAAGTTTGCCAACGATAGAAAACTTGGCGGATTCATGGATAATTTACGGATTTTGCCCATTCTTAAAGGAAATAAATTCACTTTCACATATGAATTGACAGGCTTTAGATGTAACAAAGTTGATAAGGTTTTTATTAAAACTGTAAGCGGAAAATCAAGTTTTGTTGATTTTTTAGTATTTTATCAAGACAAAGAACCGACAATAAAAGATATTCCAATATATGCAATAGAAGAAACCAAGACTGACGATAGCGAGAGTCGAAACACTGGTGTTTATCAACGCTGCTCTAAATTTGTTTATATAAATCGCTTCTATCCGAAAGTTACAAAAATTATGCTCTACAATTTGCAGATAGAGCAAAAAGAAAAACCAACAGAAACAAATATATTCGGTACTCGTTTGCTTTTGACAATGGGAGTCGAGATTCTTGGAAAGACTTTGGACTCCAAGATATTCAAACCTTTCAAGTCCATTGATGAGCTTATTGAGTTCAAGAATAATATGAGAAAGCCTCCAAAAGGCAATGTACCTATCAATATAACAAAAAAGAAAAATCAAATATGTGTATCTGGTCGGCTGTTCAAATCAGGAAGTTTATCGCACGATCCTAATATAGGTGCTCTTTCGATAATCTGTGCAGTTCTAAGACGGCTTGGCTGGAAAAATGACATAGTAATCACTTCGCACGGATTGAAACAAGAGCATATAAAAAGTAAGAACAAATTTATCTTTATCGCTAATAAACTTGAATTGAAATTTAGCGGCTTAAAAATGGTGAATGCCGAGTACCCTAAAGATTATTGGCATTATGATTTAGAAGGCGAAAAACTTGGCACTATATTTTTGCATATCGTTGTTGAGAGTTTTACTAAAGGTTATTCAATATTTGAAAATCATGCCGGCAGTGAGAAAGGGTACTTTATCACGCCTTCAGGAGAACATATTCCGTTGGCTAAATATAACGACAGAACCAAATATAAAGCCGGCGATAAAAATGCCATCATAGCAATTCCAGACTTGATACTGATAGATTTTGATCGAAGCGAAATAATAAACTGTGAAGGCAAAAAGTGGAAATTCCGTCAAAACGGAATAAACGAAGTCGCTAATTATAATTCGGTTGAAAAGAATTATATCAAAAAGTATTATCCGAAGTTTTCTATAATACGAACTGTTGTTTTGTATGGAGGCACAATCGAAACTCCGCCTGTTGAAGTTGAAATAGGATTTGTTTTGAATGAAAGAGGCGGATTAGTACTTGGCATTAAAGCTCCAAAACTGTTCAAAGACGCAATTAAAAACCTGCTGGATTTTTGGAGATAAAAATGCACGATGTTTTTGTAAAATCTCCTTTAAATTATATCGGCGGAAAGCATAAGATTCTCAAACAGATAATACCTTTGTTTCCTCAAAACATAAATTGTTTTATAGATTTATTTGCAGGAGGAGGAAATGTCGGACTGAATGTTGAAGCTAAGAAAATTATTTTAAATGATAACTTGGTTTATTTAATAGACTTCTACAAAGAATTACAAAACAACAGCAAACAATCAGTTCTTAAACATATTCACAAAAGAATAAATCATTATAATTTATCTCTTACAAATGAGGATGGCTATAAGGCTTTGCGTACACATTATAATCAAACAAAAAATCCGCTGGATTTGTTTGTTCTTGTGTCCTATTCGTTCAATCATCAAATTCGTTTTAACAATAATCATGAGTTTAATAATCCGTTCGGCAAAGAGAGAAGCTGCTATAATCCTTCAACGGAATCCAATTTGAAAGACTTTATCGATAAACTGCAAGACAACAACATTGAGTTATATTCTAAAAACTTCGAAGATTTTGATTTGTCATTCTTAGGCAAAAATGATTTTGTTTATTGTGACCCGCCGTATCTTATAACTCTCGGAACATATAATGACGGAAAACGCGGTTTTACTGGCTGGAGCGAACGAGAAGAGCGGGCGTTGCTTTACAAGTTAGATAAGTTAAACAAACAAAACACACATTTTGCATTATCTAATGTTTTAGAACACAAAGGAAAGAAAAATGATTTACTTGAACAATGGTTGCGTGCTAATTCAAATTATATAGTAAATGATATAGCAATGAATTATTCTAACTCTAACTACCAAACAAAGATAAGAAATAAACAGGCAACAAAAGAAGTTTTAATAACAAACTATATGCCTAAAAAGCATTTATTTGAAAACGAATTGCCGTTATTTAAGAACACAAAGGATTGTTGCGATGAGGTTTATTGGGAACAAAGAAAATCTGCTTGACCGGATTTATTTTGCTCTCTCACAGCGGAATATCTATGGCAAAACCTTTTTTGATTTTTTTTCAGGTACAGCAAGTGCTGCGAAATTCTTTAAAAAGCAAGGCTATAGAGTGTTTTCTGCCGATATACTTTATCTTTCGTATTGCTTACAGCGAGCTTATATAGTCAACAATACAGAACCTAAGTTTGAGAAATTGCTTTCGGCAATTAAATTTGAAAAACAGTCTTTATTCACATCTGCTTTGGATGCTGTTTTAGAATTCTTAAACAACATAAAACCAATTGAGGGCTTTATTTATAAAAATTATTCGGTTGGCGGCACAATCCATTTGTCGCAGCCTAGAATGTATTTATCAGATGATAATGCCAAAAAGATAGACGCTATACGAATTCAAATTGAAGACTGGAAAAATAATAACCTCATAACCGAAGATGAATATTTTATCCTTATTGCTTGCTTAATTGAAAGCGTGTCGTTTTTCAGCAATGTTGCAGGTGTTTATGCCGCATTTCAAAAGAAATGGGATCCGAGGGCACTAAAGCCGTTTGTTATCAAACCCATAGAATTAGTGTTTAATAATGAGCAAAACGAAGCCTTTAATGTGAATAGTATGGATTTAATTCAAGATATAGATGTCGATATTTTGTATCTTGACCCGCCATATAATGAAAGACAATATGCTCCTAATTACCATTTAATAGAAACTATTGCAAAATACGATAATCCAGTAATCCGCGGAGTTACCGGAATGCGTGATTATAGTAATCAGAAGTCGGTTTTCTGCAATAAGGATACTGCATTACAAGAATTAGACAAGATTGCTTTAATAGCGAAATATAGGTATCTGCTTTTAAGTTATAACACCGAAGGTATAATGCCTCAAAAAAATATAGATGCTATCTTGCGTAAATACGGCGAATTAGAATTTGTAGAATTCGAATATCTGCGGTTTAAAAGTAATAACAACGGCGAAAGCAAAACAAAAAAACATATCCGCGAACAGCTTTATGTTTTGAAAACATAGTTGATCTTTTTGATTTTGTCATTTGCTCCCCTTCTTCTTTTTGTCAGGAGTAGACATATTCCAAAAGATATCGAACTCTTTCAAATAGCGTTCTGTTAACAGCTTAGAACGAATGGTGATAAACTCACGCTTTCCGCCTGTTTCGTAAAGCGATAGAGTCAAGTATTCGCCGTAAAGATACCATGGCGACATATCTTTGAATTTTTTATCAAGTTTACGGTATGTGCAATACTGTAATTTATGCTTGGTTTCATCGCCTGTTTCAATTACTCTTGCGTCCAGTCCGCTAATTGTACCCATGCGCAGGAAATGGTCAGCTACAAATGCTTCTTCATTAGGTAAATAACGCATATCGCCGAAATTGAACTGGCGGATATTACCGCCTTTCTTTAGCGTCTCGTAAACATGATCAAGAAATTGCCTGTAACCCGCTTTTCCTGAATAACTGCGAACATCTTGTTTGCGAATTCGCATACCTTCATCAGGCAAGAACTCAATTCCGAACTTATCAAACACAGCGTAAATCTTTGCCATAGATTTTTCCTGCGGTTGAACAGTTTCGTTTTCAATCTGGCGAATGGTAATGCGAGTGAGATTGGCTTTGTCGGCTAATTCTTCCATTTTCCAACCAAGCAATCCTCTAGCTGCTCTTATTTGTCTTCCAGTGATATTCATTGTTTGCTCCTTATGTTCGTTATGAATATCATAAATCATGTTAAAGAATAACGCAAGAGGAAATATCATTAACCATACCGGCACTTTTTAACCATAAAATGCGCTGTTTTTCGTATATTCTATGGTAAGATGTGTAAAATATCATACTGTATATATTTCATGGAAAGAATATTTATTCAACATGAATATTTTGCTTGACAAATGGAAATTCCGTGCTATAGGTATAGTATAGTCAGTGAAATGTCAGTGCTGTTTAATCCAATAATTTTAAGGAGAAGCACAATGAGTAATTTTCAAGAGAATTCGACTTTATTCTTGCTGAAAGTAAAAAAAATGCGGTATACTTTTATATAAATAACAAATACAATACTTTCGGATATTTTTTATTAATTTTATTATAGAGAACAATATTATGAAGAAAAATGAAATAACTATCAAAAAACCTGAAGAATTACTGCATGTTATGGGAGACAGCAGCTATACAGCGATTATTGTTGACTGGGATATCAACGATGAACAAGCTACCAGTCTGGTTACAAGACTTTATTCCAAAGGCGGCAACGAAAATGGCGGGGAAATTACGGCAGATGGTGCAAGTGGTTTTTATGAATGGTTTAGTGATAGCCATAAAACAGAAGATTCTACTGAAGATAGAAAGAACTTTATCAGATGTTTAGACGAATATTTAGGAAAATCTCCTGAATCAACAAAAATTATTGATGCGGCCTGCGGAGAAGGTAAGGAACTAGAATACTTTGCTAGTTTAGGATATAAAGCGTCAGGATTTGATGCTACGCCGGATTGCGTGGAAGCGGCAAGAGTAAACTCAGGATGTGAAGTAGTAAATGCTACGCTTAAAGACTTTCGTTCAGATAAAAAAGTTGATGCGATATGGACAAGAAAAGCATGGCACCATGTAGCAAAAAGCGGATCTCAAGCATCACTTCAAAATTTAACGGATCATCTTAAACCCGGCGGAATTTTATTCGTAATAACGAAAAGTGACCCTGCGCCAATCAATGGGGTAGGCAGACAACTGTTCACTGGCAGAAGAGCATTTTTTAATCTTGTTACTGAAGATGAAATAAAGGGCATAGTTGCGAATATGCCGGATGTTAAACTGCTGAAAATGACACGCAGTACAAATAACAATCCTTATAGTACAGTAGATGATGGTGATCTTATTACATTTGTTTTGCAAAAAGTTCCTGAGAATCCTCTATACCCATCGCCGAAACGTGAAACGGACAAGCCTTGCAAACTTGCCGGCGACACCTTTCACCCAATTTATAAATAACGCAATGCTGCTCCAACAAAAGAACATTATCAGCATAACGGCGGAGTGAAAGAAGAAACTTTATTACAAAATTAGAAGACTAAGAAAAAGGAAAATGAAAAGTTAAGAGTTTAAGAAATTAAAAAACAAAAGGCTTTCTAGGTATTAACCGGAAAGCCTTTTTTATGTCCCAGATATACGCTCTAACACCCAAAGGAGATTTGGTATGTCAAAATACGATGTGCTTACGTCTATTCATAAGCAGTTTAAGCAAGCTGCAAAAGAAGTATGTGAACAAAATTGTCAAACACAAAATGTCGGACAAAAGGATACAAAAAATTTTAAAAGCTGCGCGCAAGTTGAGCGTTCGGTGAAACCTCAGGTTGCACCTTTGGTTGCACCGAACTCTGCGGGGAGTTTCCCCAGACCCCAAAAAACATATTCTTACGGACTGAAACTTCGTGACGGAGAACTCGACATTATACGCCTGAAAGCACAAGACCTGAATATGAGTGTCAACGCTTATATCCGTGCTTCTGTCTTAGGCGCAGGATATGTGTCTGCTATTGACCCAACCAAACACCAGCTTTTGATTAACATTCAACGAGAGCTAAACAAGCAAGGAACAAACCTAAAC